>Ga0210143_1000005_pt1 | contig 233079 bp, 208 predicted proteins | sample MayberryNW_TuleC_2_FD_185527 | JGI IMG/M metagenome (GOLD analysis project Ga0210143, IMG submission 185527) | Wetland microbial communities from San Francisco Bay, California, USA, that impact long-term carbon sequestration - MayberryNW_TuleC_D2... | ecosystem: Environmental > Aquatic >... | reverse complement strand
ACGCCGGTGCAGCATTCAAGGCCGCGCCGCGGTCGGGTCGATAAGTCGGGGGTGAGGAGCCTTTCTGCCACCCCTCGGCGCGCCGGGCGGCGCGCGGCCCGCGCCGCCGCGCTCGCCGCGGCCGCGCTGCTCTGCTTCGCCGCCTCCGCGGCCGCCGAACCACCGCCCCCGACGATGCGGCTCGTCTACGCGGCGGGGAAGATCGTCCCGATCCCCGCCTCGGTCCCGCACGAAGCGGGCGACATGGTCGACAAGCGGATCGTCCCCGACCTGCGCTGGATCGCCCAGCGCTACCCGATCTACGTCACGGACGGCTACTCCGGGCCGCTGCCGAACGGCGAACACGTCGGCTGCAACGGCTGCCACGTCGCCCACTCCGACCACTACAACGGGCTCGCCGTCGACATCATCCCGCTCAACGGCGACGGCCGCTGCGACGCCAGCTGGGCGCCGATCACCCGCCTCGCCGAATGGGCAGAGCCGCGCCCGAACATGCCGATCCCGCCCTTCCGCTGGGTCGGCTACAACGGCGACGCGGGCCATGGCTGCGGCAACCACCTCCACCTCTCCTGGAACCACGCTCCGGCGCCGCAGTTCCAGCTCGCCGAATGGGTCGAAATCTTCCCGGCCGGCTCGACCGGGCCAGGCGAACCCAGCGGCGAAGCCGAAACCGGCGGCGAACGTCCACGGCGCAAGCGCGCGCCAAAGCCTAAGCAGCCCTCCGGCCCGTCCGGCGGCGTCTCCCAGGCGCCCACCGGCGGCATCGGCGCCCGCGGCGACTGAGCTCTCATCGACGTGTCTGAGTTTGACCCACCTATGTGGGGGTCAAACTCAGACACCCCCGGATGGGCGGGGTTCCGCGCGTCCGTAGGATGCCGCCGATGCGCGCCCGAGTCGCGGCACCCCTGCTGATCGCCTGTTTCGCCGTGTTCGCGGGCTGCGGCGGCGCCCGCGAAGAGGCGACCCCGGCGGCCTGCCTCGGGGGGGCGAAGGCGTACCTGGCGGCGCTCGCCGACGCTCCTGGCGAAGTGAAGCTGCGCGGTGAAACGCCGGTCAGCGAGTGCCTGGTGGAAAACCAGGCGGGAGGCGAGCTGGCGACGATGGGCGAAGCGATGGTCGAGGCGGCGACCAGGCTCAACGCGGAAGGGCGGGCCGGGCCGGGCGGGCCGGCCCCGGTCCGCCTCGGCTACCTGCTCGGCGCCGCGCGACGCGGCGCCGCGGACACCGAAGGGATCCACGCCGACCTCCTCCGCCGGCTCGCCGTCGCCGCCCGCTACAGCCCCGGCGGCGACCCGCTTCCTGCCGCCTTCCTCGCCGCCTACCGGCGCGGCTTCGACGCCGGCCGCGGCGGCGGCTGAATACCCTTCAACCGACAACGATCAGCGATGGAGGAACGACTTGACTCAGCAGCTCTGGGGTGGCGAGACCATTAAGGCCGTCGAGAACTTTCCCGTCTCCGGCGAGCGGGTGCCGGTGCCGGTGGTGCGCTGGCTGGGCCGGATCAAGGCCGCCGCGGCCGAGGCGAACGGCGAGCTGGGCCTGCTCGACGCCGACCTCGCCGAGCGGATCGCCGCGGCGGGCGCCGCGGTCGGCGAGGGCGAACACGACGACCAGTTCCCGATCGACGTCTTCCAGACCGGCTCGGGAACCTCCTCGAACATGAACGCGAACGAGGTGCTCGCCAACCTCGCCGGCGAGGGCGCCCACCCCAACGACCACGTCAACATGGGCCAGTCCTCCAACGACGTCTTCCCCTCCGCCGTTCACCTGGCGGCCTTGGACGAGGTCACGCGCGACCTGCTGCCGGCGATGGGCGGGCTGGAGGCGGCGCTGGAGGCGAAGTCGAAGCAGTTCGCCGACGTGGTCAAGGCCGGCCGCACGCACCTGATGGACGCGGTGCCGGTGACGCTCGGCCAGGAGTTCGGCGGCTACGCGGCGCAGGTGCGGCTCGGGGTGCAACGGGTCGAGGGGACGCTGCGGCGGGTCGGCCAGATCCCGCTCGGCGGCACCGCGACCGGCACCGGGCTCAACACCCACCCCGAGTTCGCGGCGAAGGTGCGGGCGAAGCTGGCCGCCGACAGCGGCCTGGCGATCTCCGAGCCGCTCGACGCCTTCGAGGCGCAGGCGAACCGCGACGCGCTGGTGGAGCTCTCCGGGGCGCTCAAGGTCTACGCGATCTCGCTCAACAAGATCGCCAACGACCTGGCGCTGATGGGCTCGGGGCCGCGCGCCGGCCTCGCCGAGCTGCGGCTGCCGGAGCTGCAGAAGGGCTCCTCGATCATGCCCGGCAAGGTCAACCCGGTGATCCCGGAGGTGACGATCCAGGTGGCCGACCAGGTGATCGGCAACGACGCCGCGATCACGGTCGCCGGCAGCCAGGGCCAGTTCGAGCTCAACGTCCGGGTGCCGCTGATCGCCCGCAACCTGCTCGACTCGATCAAGCTGCTCGCCTCCGCCTCGCGCCTGCTCGACCAGAAATGCGTCACCGGGCTGGAGGCGAACGAGGAGATGACCGAGCGCCACGCCGAGGCGACCCTGGCAACCGCGACCGCCCTCAACCCCCACATCGGGTACGACCGCGCCGCCGACATCGTCAAGGCCGCCGCCGAGTCCGGCCGTTCCCTGCGCGAGGTCGCGCTGGAGCAGGGCGTGGAGCCGTCGGTGCTGGAGGAGGCCCTGGACCACCGCCGCATGGCACGCCCGCACGAGTAACGCGCCGTTCCCAGGGTTGACACCCCTATCAGGGCCGAAACCCTGGGAACGCTCGGTTCTCCCCGGGGCTCAGCGAGCCCGAGCCTCCTCGACGAGGCTCTCGGCACGCCGCCACGCGCGCTTGCGCTGATCCGCGCTGACCGGAGGGGCGTCATAGCTCGCCCTCGCCTTCATCTGGAGCAGCGCTCTCAATGCGCCGCCCAGGCGGTCTCCATCAGGTCAGGTTCTGGACGAGGGCGCGAAGATGCTGGCGGGAGCCGAAGAGGTCGACCCCCTCTGCCAATGCTTTCACGAGCAGATGTTGGCCCTCGCTCTCGGTCAGCTCGCCAATAGCGAACTCGACAATGCGAGCGTCGTTCCCGGTCCAAAGGGTTGCATGGCGTTCAAGGTTCGCAAGCTGCTCCCGCCAGACGGGATCCTCCTCGTCCGTGCTCATGTCCTGGATCAGCAGCAGGTCGAGGTCGCTGTCGGGACCGGCCTCGCCACGTGCCACCGATCCAAAGAGGAGCGCGAAGTACGGAGGCTGCCTCCACTCCGCGATAGTCGCTTTGAGACGCCCGATCAGCTGGCTTCGCAGCGACGCCAGCCCTTCGACATGGGGCGCGGCCAGATGCTCGCGATTGAGGCTGTAGAGCTTCGCCTGCCCAGCCTGTCGCCTGAGGACGATGCCCTGTTCGACGAGGCGATCTGCGGCTTTGCGAACTCCATGCTCAGAGCCGTGTCCCAGGACGCGGTGTATTCGGCGGCCGCTGAACTCCTCTTTGGCCGCGGCGAGCACCGCGAGCACTCCCCCGTCGAGGGTGGGCGTGACGACGCTGAGCGGCCTGCGGAAATCCATCTCATCCCAACTATAGATGGGATATCGACAAAAAAGTAGGGATTAGGCCCTCGGGGCTCAGCCCTGCAGCGTGACGAAGCGCTCCCCGGTCAGCTCCTGGACGGCGTAGGCGGGGCCCTCGCGGGTGTTGCCGGAGTCCTTGACGCCGCCGTAGGGCTGCTGGTCGGCGCGGAAGGTCGGCACCTCGTTGATCAGCACGCCGCCGAACTCGAGCCGGCGGCCCGCCTCGAGGCCGCGGCCGATGTCGCGGGTGAAGACGCCGGCCTGGAGGCCGAACTTCGAATCGTTCGCCATCTCCAGCGCCTGGTCGAAGTCGGCGTAGGTGTCAATCGTCGCCACCGGGCCGAAGATCTCCTCGCACCAGACCTTGGCCTCTTTGGATGGCGCGCGCAGCAGGGTCGGGGCGAGGCAGCGGCCCTCGTCGGCCAGCTCGCCCCCGGTCACCAGCTCAGCTCCGCCGGCGACCGCCTCGTCCACCCACTGCTTGACCCGGTCGCGGTCGTCGGGCGTGATCAGCGGGCCGACGTCGGTCTCAGGGTCGAGCGGGTCGCCGACCCGAAGCTTCTCCACCTTGCCGACCAACCGCTCGGTGAAGGCGTCGACCACATCCTCGTGGACGAGGATCCGCTGGATCGAGATGCAGCTCTGCCCGGCGTGGGAGAAGGCGTGGATCTGCGCCTTGTCCGCGGCCGTCTCCCAGTCGCCGTCGGAGTGGACGATCAGCGGCGCGTTCGACCCCAGCTCGAGGTTGACCTTCTTGTGGGGGACGCGGCTGCGGATGTCCCAGCCGACCCCGGCCGAGCCGGTGAAGGTGATCGCGCCGGTCAGCTCGTGCTCGACGATCGCGTTGCCGACCTTCGAGCCCGGCCCCGGGACGACGCTGAGCCACCCGTCCGGCAGCCCGGCCTCGATCAGGATTCCGGCCAGCTTCAGCGCCGAGATCGGCGTCTGGCCGGCCGGCTTGAGGACGACCGCGTTGCCGGCGGCGATCGCCGGGCCGAGCTTGTGGGCGACCAGGTTGAGCGGGAAGTTGAAGGGGCTGATCGCGCCCACCACCCCGTAGGGGACGCGCAGCATCACGCCGAGCTTGCCGGCCCCTGCCGCGGAGGCGTCCATCGGCACCGTGCCGCCGGTCAGCTTGCGGGCCTCGGCCGCGGAGAAGGTCAGCGTCTGCACGCAGCGTTCCGCCTCGACCGTGGCCGTCTTCAGCGGCTTGCCCGCCTCGGCGGCGATCGTCAGCGCCAGCTCCTCGACCCGCCCCCCGACCAGCTCGGCGGCGCGGTCGAGCACCGCGGCGCGCTCGTGCTGGGGGAAGCCGGCGGCGGAGAAGGCCCGGTGGGCGGCGGCGACCGCACGCTCCACCGTCTCGGCGTCGCCGGCGGCGACCCGGCCGACGGCGCTGCCGTCGTAGGGGCTGGCCACCTCGTCCCACTCGCCGGTCTCGGTCCAGTCCCCGCCGAGGAGCAGCTTGTGATCGACCGCGTCCACCGTCTCAACAGCCATCCCGTCTCCTTTCGCTTCAGGCCAGCGTAGCGCCCCCGTTTCGCCGGCCGGGCGGGATTTCCCGGGCGGGCGAAGGCCGCGACTCCCCGGCGGCGAAGCTGTTCGAAAGTGGTGGGCCGATACGGAATAAAAGGGGGATTGGCTCGCCTCGCCGCGCTCGCGGCGGCGCTGCTGAGCCTCGCCGCGACCGCTTTGCCGAGCCTCGCCGCGGCGCCGGCCGCGCGGGCGAGCGTCAGCTGGGTCGTGCACGGGCGCGGCTTCGGCCACGGGGTCGGGATGAGCGCCTACGGCGCCTACGGCTACGCCAGGCACGGCAAGAGCTATCCGTTCATCCTCGCCCACTACTACTCGGGGACGACGATCGGGGCCCTGCCGGGGCCGCGTGTGGTGCGAGTGCTGCTCGACATCTCCCCCGGCGACGTCGGCTTCAGCGGCGCGACCAGCGCCTGCGGGCAGGCGCTCGACCCGAAACGGGACTACGAGGCCCATCGCGTCGCCCGCTCTGTCGTCCTGCGCTCCTCCGGCGGCAGGCAGCTCGCAAGCTGCGGGCGGCGCCTGCGGGCAGCCGGGGACGGGACGATCTCGATCGCCGGCCTCGGCGCCTACCGCGGCGCCCTGGAGACCGTGCCGACCGAAAGCCAGGCCGGCTCCCTCAATGTGGTGAACGCGCTCGCCGTCGACCAGTACGTGAAGGGCGTGGTCCCGAACGAGTCGCCGCCCTCCTGGCCGATGGCGGAGCTGCGCGCCCAGGCGATCGCCTCGCGCTCCTTCGCGCTCACCGGCGGCGTCGGCGGCAACGGCTTCGACCTCTACGCCGACACCCGCAGCCAGGTCTACAAAGGGCTGGAAAGCGAGTACGCGCGCAGCAACGAGGCGGCCGAATCGACCCGCGGGCAGGTGGTCGAATACCAGGGGAAGGTCGCCGAGACGCTGTTCTCGGCCTGCTCGGGCGGCCACACCGAAAGCGTCCAGAACGTCTTCGGCGGGTCCCCGGTCCCCTACCTGGTCGGCGTCCCCGACCCCTACGACTACTACTGCCCCCTGCACACCTGGACCCTGCGCTTCACCGGCCCGCAGATCAGCGCCCGGCTCGGCGGCGAGCTCGACGGGCGCCTGGAGAAAGTTGTCGTGACCAAGCATGGCGTCACCCCGCGGATCATCGAAGCGAAGCTGTTCGGCACCGGCGGCGTGACCACGGTCAGCGGCGAACAACTCGAGGTCGCGCTCGGCGGCTACGACACCTGGATGACGTTCGAAAAGACCCCAGGAGGGGGATCCACCAGTTAAGGTACCCCGATGGTTCCGCACAACAACTCGAAATCCGCCTAGGGCCGTTCGATGCTCAGCGAGCTCGACGTCATAGTCGGAGGCGCTCTCGCGGCCTTCCTCAGCGGCCTTGTCGGCCTCATGATCACCTCGTTCGAGATGAGGCGCAGGCGCTCGCACGCGATCGAGGAGAGCGCAAAGCAGGCGTGGGAGCACCACTCGTCCGAGCTGGCGAGGAACCTGCTGGTGCTCGAGACCGTCGGGGATGAGATCGAGAGCACGCCCATCGACGTTGCCGTCCGGGCGCGCCTCACTCCCTCGGAAATGCAGCAAGCGGCGGAGGAGCTCTCCACGATGGGGCTCATCGACCAACCGTCGCCGAACGTGATCCGCCTGACGAGCGCCGGTCGAGAGGTGCTGGCCACCCACCGGATCGAGTTCGAGGAGTCTCTGCTGAACCGAACGCAGCGCCAAAACGCGCCGTCACCGAGACCGAGCCCAGAGGAGCTGGACGTGGCCATCGGGCAGGCGGTCGCGGTGCTTCGCACCCAGCACGCCCACTCCTGAGATGCTCGGCCCACTGATTGCGGCCGGCGTGGCCGGGGCCGTCACGTACCTGGAGATGGACCAGGTCTTCTTCGTTCCCAAGAAGTCGCCCGGACGGTGGGGGATCAGAGCCGCTTGGGCGAGCTTTGTGCTGACGAACAGCCTGCTGGCGATCGCGCTCTACGCCATTCTGCACAAGGCCGGGGCCCTCTCCGATCTCGATGCATGGGCTCGCGGGCTGCTGATCGGCGCGGCATATCTGAGTCTTGTACGCCTCAAGTTCGCAACCCTGAACGAACAATCCTTCGGCTTCGAGTTCTTCTACGAACTCGCCAAGAAGTTCGCGTACAAGCGCATCAACCGCCGGGTGATAGAGGACGACCGGACCCCGGACGATGAAAAGCGGCTCATCTTGGCGGACTTCATCCTGTCCGGAAGTCGGGCGGGTCACGACTGAGGCGACCCACGGGCCGGTCAGCCGTCGGGGTAGGGCTGGATCGGGATGCCGTGGTCGGTCTCCCGCATCCCGAACTCGTACGCGGCGCCGCCCTCGAGGGTGAGGGCGCGGGGCGGGGCGCCGGGGCGCTCCACCGTCAGTTCGAGGTCGGCGATCGAGCAGTTGACGGTGTTGTGCTCGGGTCCCTTGGGGTCGGCGTAGACCCAGCCGACGAAGTCCTTCTGCGGCGCCGAGACCCGGCCGCGGACGAGGATGTCCTTGCCGGGGAGGACGAAGGAGCAGGCGATCGGCGCCTCTTCGATCGAGGCCGAGCGGATCGCGCCGATGCCGCCGAGCCGGTGCTCCTCGCCTTCCAGCCTCAGCATCCCCGAGGGCAGCCAGGGGCTGGAGCGGCGGCCGAGCCTGACCCGGGCGGCGCCGGCGTCGAAGTAGGTGTCGGGCGCCTCGGCGAAGCCGCCGCCCTCGAGCCAGACCCAGCGCTCGGCGTGCTCGCTGCCCCAGTTGTGGCCGATCATCCCCGGCCAGCCGTTGATGTCGATTTCGGCGCCGTCGACCTCGAGCCGGCCGTCGAAGCGCGCGTCGGGAACCGGGGCGACGAACTTGGTTCGCGGCAGCGGCGCCTCGTAGAGCCAGTCGGCGGGGAGGTACTTGCAGGGCGCCGCCTTGCCGCCGAAGGTGAGGTTCCAGGAGGCGCTGAGGCCGTCGTGGACGACGGAGCCCTCGGCCCGCCCGGGTCCGACCTCGGCGCCGGCGACGCGGATCCAGGAGCCGGCCGGGGCGGCCAGCTCGTCGGCGGCGACGGTCAGCTTCGTCGCCCGCGGCCCCTCCGCCTCGCGGTCGAAGAAGACGAACCAGATCGAGGCGTTGGGCTCGGCGCCGGGGCGCTTGTGGACGGTGTGGCGGATCCAGACGCCGCGGCCGCCGCCCGGCTGGCAGGCCTTGATGTAGAAGCTCTCGTAGTGGCCGGCCTTGGCTGCGAGATCCGGGAAGCGCGCGCGTTCGTCCATGCCGGAGACCTTAGCCGCGATCCTGCGCCAAGGCAAAGCGCCCCGGGTCTCCCGGGGCGCTTCTCCAGAACCGTTCATTCCCCTGCCCCAGCGCACAAGCGCGAGAGGGACAACGGGCGGTTGACGTGACGCAGGGTCGATGCCGCCCGCGACAAACCGCGGTTGCATGGAGCGCGCCGAGGCCGAGGCGATCTGCGACTCCGGGCACGAAGCCTGTGTGGTGTTTATGCCCACGATGGCTCAGCGCTTCGAGGAGCTGACGCAGTGCACGGACTCCAAGATGTGCCGACACTTCCGGCGGCTCATCTGACCTCCATCTTGCGAGCACCGTAGACGATGTCCGCGGGGATCTGGCCGACGGTCAGCCGGCCGTTGTGGACGCGGTCGAAGTTGTAGAAGCGCAAGTAGGAATCAAGCTCGCGGCGCAGGCTGGTGAGGCGCGGGTGCAGGTAGCGGGCAAATGCCGGGCGCAAGCACTCCTCGAGGATCGTGCGGTGCAGCGCCTCGACGTTGCCGTTGGTCTGCGGGCGACCGGCGTGGATGCGGGTGTGGCACGCCTTCAGCCAGCTGGTCGTCTTGGTGAAGTCGCCCTTGAACTCATTGCCGGCAACCGCTCAAGCCGCCAACCCGCTTCGCGCAGATCCTTGGCGACACGACGGGCGAACCTGGAGGTCTGCCTGGCGCTCGGAGTGCCGGGCGTCGCCTCCTTGCAGATCACCAGCTCCGCCCAGGCATAGGAGGAGGCGACGTCGATCGCGGTGAGCTGCCAGATCGCCCCCCTGGTGCCTTTCAGGCGGCCGACGAAGAAGCAGTCGATGCCGACCAGCTCCCCGGGGCGGTCGACGTCGATGTGCTGCTCAGGGCCGGGATCGCGAGGGGGCTCATAGGGCGCCGCGTAGCCAGCCACGAGGCCCATCCGCTTGGCAAGCGAGGATCCGCTCCTCGACCATCTTCGGCAGCTGATTGGGCATCCTCGGCCTGCGCCGCTCGCGCGGGCGCAGCATCTCCAGGCCGCTGCGCTCGACTTCCCGCTTCCAGGCGTGAAGCCAGGAGCCTGAGTCGCAGCGCGGACAGCCCCCGAACCTGCAGGGTCGGGGGCTGTCTCGCTTGAAGGGCTATCGATCTCCCGGGAAGTGTCGGGAGAACTTGGAGTTAGTTCACTCTAAAGCGCGAGCTGGTGCCGCGTCAGACAAGGCCAGCTCGATGTTGTTGGCTTCGACGTACTCGCCGACGCGGTCGGGCCGCAGGTCGTAGGCGGCGACGAGGCCGCTCACCGCGTCCGCCCCGGCAGGCCCACTGACGGGGGGCTGGGGCTGGAGGTTGAGTGGCCCGAACTCTTCCAGGCAGAAGACCTCTGGGTCCTCGGGGCCGGGATTCCGCTTGCCGTCGGCGATTTCGTAGAGCCCGCAGGCCACCGTGGCTGATGTCCTCTACCACCCCCTCGACCAAGTGCTCGGCGAGCCTTGCCAGGCTCCCAATCGAGGACGGCGGGCCGTGGTCAGTCGGCGATACGCTCGGCTTCGCGTCGCTGCTTTTCGGTGAAGTGGGGCGGTCGCACGCCCTTGTAGCACAGGTAGAGAAGTCGAAGCCGTCGGTGCGAGGCGGCTCACGACCGAACACTGTCCTGCGGTTCCGACCCGCATCTCGGAGTGACCAGTTGTCGTCGAACGCCGAGTGCCGGCCGCCCGGCCCCCGCGGAGGACCGCCCTCACTGATGCCAGAGGACAAGACACCCCTCGACACCGCGTCCATCTCAGATCAATTCAGAGCATTTCTTGAAGCCGTATCGGGCAGCCGGCTTTTCAACAGCGAGGAAGGGGTTGCTCGAGGATTCGACCTTCAGCGGGGCCTGCTCCGCCTTCTTCACCGCTTCCCGCATCTCCGCCATCAGCGTCTTAGCCGCCCTGTCCCCCTGTGGAATTCCGAGGGCTTCCAGCTCTTCGACCTCCCTGACGACCGAGGGCAGGCCGATCTTCATGATCAGGAGCCTGTTGACCTTCTCGATTGGGACCCCCGAGAGGCTCTTCTGATGCGCCTTTCCGTACCGTTTGAATTCTTCGATCTGCGTCCTGTCGGTCCGCCTGCAGATCGCGTCGCCCTTTTCGATGAACTCAGCCTTGGTGATCGATCTGTCGCCGTCCCCTCCGCCGCAGCCGGGGGCGACCAGTGCGGCGAGCAGAACGGCGAGAGCGGCGAGTTTCGAGATGGTCCCTGGCATTTGATTTCAAATATCTTAGTAGTCGACAAACTTAGCAGAATCCAATGTCTCGGTTGCCGTTCAGCGGACCCGTAGCCCTGCTCCAGACCGTGACGAGCCGGATCCCCCACCGAAGGCGAGGCTGATCCTGGTGAGGGGGAGGGATGCGCGTCGTGAGTGGAATACGCGCGACCGTCGGACGCGCGCGAGCCGTCGGCCGAAACGGCCATGCTCTGCGCGGCGGGCTTGGCTTCCGGGGTCCCGTGCGTTTCCCCGGGAGGACGTTCACGAGGGCAAGCCCGCCCGTCGAGTCCCGGTAAAGGTTTGGCTCGGTCGGGTCTCAGGCTTCGCCGCCGGTGACTTTGATCGCCTCCGCAACCAGGGCCGCGGAGGCACTGGACCACGCCTGGGCCGCCAGGGGTCAATGCGACCGGCGCATCTTCGCCGAGCGAGCGCCGTTTCGCTCCGGTGAACCCGTCGAGGCGGTCGGTGGCCGGGGGTGGCGTATTCGAAGCGGTAAGCGATTGGGGGGCCGTTAGCGGTCACGTTTCCGCGCAGTTCGGCGGAGGAGGCGGTGACGCCGAGCTTCCAAAGGTCACCGACCCGGAGCGGGCCCGATGCGTGTGCGATGGAGGTTTGGGGCAAGAGCGAGGAGTAGGGCGGCAATGCCAACACGCAGGTGGCCCGCGGGGCCGCGGCGCAACACCCCCCGCGCCCCTACCTCACACCGCGACGGGGTACCGTTTTGTGCTTCCTGTGGCCCTTCTTGGGACAGGTGGCCCTGAGGGCGGTCTTCGAGTTGATGTACCTGCCGTTCTGAGCACTGAAGCTCACCTTCGCGAGGTGCTTGCCGACGCAGATGTTGGTGCTGTTGACGAGAATCCCCTTCTTCCCACCCCGCAGTTCGAGCACGAACTTGGAGACCGGCGCGTCGGGCAGCCCCTCGAAGGTGGTGCTGATGCCACCGTTCACGGACTTGATCCGGCCATCGAGGACGACGGGGATCTGCCCATGGAGGGACACCACCAGGTCGGGCAGTTCGTGCGAGGAGGAGCGGAGGAAGACCGGCCCTTCCAGCGGCTTGTCGAGCAGCGGAGTGATCGCCCGGGCCCGTCCGTAGATCGAACCCGACGGACAGGCGTTGGCGGCGAACTGCACCCTGGTGCAGATCGTATGGAAGTGAGCATTGTCGAGGAACTCCGAGTGGGGAAGGGTGACCCTGGCACGGGCGACATTCGAGTAGGCGCCCTTCTTCGGATAGGTGAGGACCGCCTTCATGGCCGGGTTGTCGTTCCTCCTGGCCCCTCCTTTCAGCGTGATCGAGAGGCTGGGCCTGAAGCGCAGCCGGCCGCACTCCCCGACCTGGAAGCGCTGGGAAAGCGGCACCGTCTGGCCCAGCGTCGAGGTCAGCTCGCCGCCGAACGCGAGCGGGTCGCAATTGGTCGGGTTGAGGGTGAAGGTCGGTCGGTCGACCTTCACGAGCACCGAGCGAACGTCGAGGCTGATGCCCTGCAGAATGTGGGGGATGGGGTCCGACCTGGCGGTGATCCGCGCGGTTTCGGGATCGACGTAGAGAGCGGTCCTGACCACGATCGTGCCGAGGTCGTACGGCCCGGCGACGCCGGGGGTGACAATCGCCAGGGAGAGCGGCGCGCCCTTATACGGGCCGGCGAGGTAGACGCGACCGGAGGCGTAGTACGGAGAGGGCCCAGCGCCGGCGCCGGCGACCACGCTGCCCACTTCGGACGCCGCCGGGCAGCTCGGGCTCTGCTGCTCGGCCTTGCCCGACCTGCCTTCCGCCGCGACGATATTGGCATCGGGACAGTAGGGAACGCCGACCAGGCGCGCCAGCAGCCCGGGCGGCGGGGTGACCGTCAGCGAGCCGAATTCCTGGGAGCCGTCATCGCGCTGGAGGCGGACGATCAGGGGGCTGTAGGCGCCGGCGATCGGCGCGACCGTCCCCGATTCGAAGCTCGGCTTGTTCGGCTCGGCGCCCTCGCTGGTCGGGCAGGCGCCGCCGCCCGGCGCCTTGTCGATCGGGTACGAGTTCGTTTTCGTCACCGGCGGCCCGGATTCGGGCGCGGACCAGGGAGTCATCACCGCTTCGGTGGTGTAGGTGGAGCAGACGGCGGGCGTGCGGAGGGCGGCGAGCGGGCCGCCGAAGAAGTTCAGTTCGAAGTCTTCGAACGGGGTCTGGGGGGTTTCTTCGAAGGTGGTCGTCAGCTGCCCGGTGAGCTGGTTTGCTTCGACCTCGCCCGGGAGCTTCACGACGACCCCCGACTGCGCGTCGGCGACGGCTATGTAGACCGCCAGCAGCGAGCCGAACGGGTTTTCGTGAGGGGCCGCAAGGTAGACGCCGCCGGAGAGCGGGTGATCGACCAGCGGCGTGTTCACCTTCACTTCGCCGATCCGGGCGGCGTCGGGACAGTGCGCCGCCGCGGCGCTGAAGGTCGGCGGTTCCACGCCGGGCGCGCTGGTGAGGCCGATCTGCGCCGCCGAGCAGGCTTCCAGGCCGTTTGCGCTCGCCGGGTTCACCGCGAGCCCCCTGGGCAGCGTGACGACCGTCTTGCGCAGGTCCGCCTCGCCTCGGCCTTCGGGGTCTTCGGGCTGGGGCAGGTGGACGTCGGCGTGCAGGCCGGTCGGCGAATCGGCGGTGTCGGTGGTCGGGGTCGCTTCGAAGGATGGTTCGAATTCGACCTGGTTGCAGGCGCTGGGCACGGGGCCGGCGCCTCCCTGGGAGACGAATTCGCCCGGATTGGTCCAGTTGTCGAAGCTGAAGTCGAAGCCAAGCGGCGCGATGCAGCTGGTCGGCAGGCGCAGGAACGGTTCTTCTTCGGCTTCCAGGGGTTCGCATCCCGGCAACGTGATCGGCAGGATTTCGACCAACTGGTCGAGGCAGCTCCCCCGCACCGGGTCGTGAATCGGGCTGGCGGGCGTGCCCCAGACGATCGTGGTCGCTGCCGTCAGCCGCTTGACCTGGGTGAGGTTGCGCAGCTCGCCGAGGATCCTGTAGCTCTCGTCGGGGCGCACTTCGAAGTCGATGTAAAAGGGGGTGTTGAGGATCTGCGCGCCGAACTCCGCCGCCACCCCGGGGGGCGGAGTGAGGTTGTAGAGCGGGACGGGACCGCTGCCGGAGACGCCCTCGACCTGCTGCGGGAGGACGAGCCCCACCACTGAGCTGTCCGGGCATGCGTTCGCGGTGAAGAAGCCGGTCGTGCCTTTGCTCCCTTCGCCGACGTTCACGGTGTGGGTGGTGCTGAACTGCAGCGGCGTGCAGCGGGACGTCGCCGTGGGATTGCCCACGAGCCCGGCGGGCGTCGTCACGTCGATGTCCTTGATGTCCCCGCCGGCGGGCACGAATTTGGCGCCCCCTTTCGGGCCGGTTTTCGTGTTCACCGCGAAGCTGATCGTGAGCTGATAGGGGTGCGATCCGGCCAGCGCCGCGAGCTGGCCGTCAGGTTCGGTGATCGCGCTGTGGAAGAAGGAGACTCCGCCGCTCGCGGGGCTCGAGCTGACCTGGTTGTGGGAGGTGGTGGAGGCAGGCTGCGATTCTCCACCTTCTACAACGACATGGTTTTCCAGGGCTTCGCCCTCGTTCGCGCCGCCCAGTTCGGCTGGGGGGTTGACTTCGATCACCAGCCGCCTTTCTTCCTCCGGCTGGATCGCAGCCGGTTCGTCGGCTTCGGGCAGGGCATTGGATATTTCGCAGCTCACGGTTTCGACTTCGCCGGAGGCTTCGGTTTCGCATGCTTCCGCCGCATAGTCCCCCCTGCCGCCGAACTGGGTCGACCGCAGGACCAGGCTCACTTCTTTGACGCTGAGCCCTTTCGGCAGGGTGTCGGTGATGGTGACGGGGGTGCCGTCGGTCGGTTTGGCGCCCACGTTCAGCACGCCCACCTGATAGGTGTACTTCACCCCCGCCTCACCACCGGGTTTGAAGCTGGTGGGGGCGGCCAGCGAGGTGACGGTCAGCGCGGGCTTGGCTTCCGGCGGCGCCGCGGGCGCCGCCTGGACAGGGGCAAGAACGGCGGCGGCCGCCAACGCGATCGGGAAGAGGAAGCGCTTCACCGGGCTCCTCCGGTTGCGCGGCGTGCGTGGCCCCTCCTGTGCTTCTTGTGCTTCGCGGACTTCACGCAGCGTTCCTTGCCCTTGCGCCGCACCCTGTGGGTCCCCTTCGGGCATTCCCGCAACCGCCTGTTGGAGGGGCCCTGGAACGAGGGGGTCCCCGGCGATGGCACGGGCCCCTGACCGGTGCTGCCGTTGGGACAGCTGTGGCCTTCGCAGGCAGGTGGAACGGGGGGCGGTGGGCTTCCTCCAACCCGGGCGTCGTAGATGTCGAAGCGTTCGTCCAGGTCGACGGTGGGCAGCAGCCGCTCCCGGGTGGAGAGGAAGACGCCGTCGCCGCTCGAGGAAGCGTCGAGGAGATAGCTGTCGTCGGAGCTCTGCCCGCTCGAGATCGGGTAGACGCAGCCGCCGGAAGCGAGGACGAAGGCCGGACTCGATTCAGCGCAGCTTCCGAACCCCGGCCGCTCGAACTCGTAGACGTCGACCTTCCCGTTCGTGTCGTGCGGGTCGAGCGAGTCCAGCGTCTGGAAGAAGACCCGGGCCCCGTCGTCGGAGAGATATCGCGGCTGCTGGTAGGGCGTGCTCCACGTCGGCACCGTCGACGCGCCGGCCGGCCTCGACCCCGACGGGTTGCAGGAGGCGCAGCTGAGCGTCCCTTCGCCGTCCGAGTCGTAGACGAACACCTCCGAATCGGGCTGGCCGCCGTTCGCGTCGAGGTTGTCGTAGCCGGTCAGGGAGGACCTGGAGAGGAAGGCGACGTGCCTGCCGTCTGGGCTGACCCTCGCGGTCTGGCCGCCCGGATCCGAGCTCCAGTCCGAGGCGTCGCCGGCAAGCGTGGCGACGAAGCGCGTCTGACCTTCGTGCCAGCGGTAGAGATTGCTCTTCCCCGCTTCCGCCGTGGCGCCCTCTGGGTTCTGATTGGCCGCCAGCGCGGCCCTGGCGACGAAGTAGACGGAGGACCCGTCCTCCGAGGCCCCGACCACGCCCTGCACGTTGGCCGCTTCTCCGGCGTGAACGGTCAGGTCGGTGAGGCGGTGGTGCAGAGGCTGACCGAAGGCATAGAGGTAGAGGTCCGGCTTGCTTTCGGTGGCGGTCGAGTCGGTGGTCAGCTTTTCGCCGTCGGTGAGAAACACCAGAGAGCCATCCGTGCTCGCGTCCCAGTACTCCCCCCGACCGCCTTTCACGCCGGCCCCCTGGTTTGGTTCGTCGAGGCGCAGGGTTTCGGTCCCGTCGACGCGGGCGAACAGCGGGTTCACGGCCGTCCCGAACGTGCCTTCCAGGGTCCAGAAGACCCGTGAGCCGTCAACGGAGATCGCGTGCCGAAGCTGCTTCCCGTTGGGCTTGCAGAAGCGTTCCGGGCCCCCCTGGAAGCCGATGCCGGTGCCGACCTTGGGCGTCGCCGCCACGCCGTTGGGAAGCCGGCTGACCAGCTGGAGGCCCCCCACCTGGGACCATTCGTAGAGGTTGAATCCTTCGCCGGCGGGATCGCCTTCGTTCAGAGCCCCCATCGCGGCGAAGACGACGTGCTTGAAATCCGTCGAGGCTCCTCCGTAGAAGAGGCAATATTCGTCTCCGCCCACGCCCAGGGTCGGCGTGTGGTCGGCGGTCGTGATCGCGGTCAGGGCCCCGGTCTCGTTGTCTCGCACGTAGAGATCCGGAAAGCCCACCGTCGCATCTTCGGTCAGCGGGGGTTCGATCGCGAGGACCGCGGCGTGGGAGAGGTCCGCGGAGAACCCGACCAGCGGGTCGCGGAGGTACCCTTCTTCGAAACGCGGGTTCAGACTCGCGGTGGTCCAGAAGGGCGGCCCCAGCCTCGACATGTACTGACTGGTCGCCGGAGCGCTCTTCGGGTCTTCGCCGAAGGAGGTGAAGGAACCGTAGGTGATCTTCCCTCCGTCGGGTGACGCCTGCTGGGGCTCGGCGCTGAATTCGGCGTCGCCGCCGGCCGCCGTCGGGACGCCCACTTCGCCGCTGTTCTTGGCCGGAGGCGAGACCAGTTCGTAGAGACGGCCGTCGGACAGACCGCCGGGGGCTTCCGCCAGGGTGTGGAAGACGTGTTCCGGACCGACTTTCGTGACGAACGCGTCGCTCACTTCCAACCGGTACCGGTAAGTCGTTCCCGGCAGCAGCGATTCGAGGGGCGCCGCCTCAATATCCGGTTCTTCGCCGGAACCGAAGTCGAGCGTCCCCGTCGCGGTCGCCCCGAGGAAGCCTTCATGGCCTTCTTCCAGGTTTTCCTGGTAGGCGGCTTCGGTGATGAATTCAAACTTCCCGCTCGCCGCGGCACCAAGAGGGTTGACTTCGCCGTTGAGGACGGCCGAAGCCGTCCCCACACCGCTCGACCAGGTGGCGTTGATTTCGAACGGTTCTCTGGTGGTGAACGGTTCGCCTTCCACGGGGCTGTTCCCTTCTCCATCGGCATTGCCGGCCAGGACCCTGAACCGGTATTTGGTTTCAGGGAAAAGGCATTTTCCTTCTTCGAGCAGCTGCACCGTCGGGTTCGAGCAGCCAGCCACCAGCGTGGTTTCGTGCACGGTGAAGTCCGAGCCGGCGCTCGGGTCTTCGCCGGCGCTCGCCGGTGCCCTCGTCGCCCCGAGGAAGCCTTCATGGCCTTCTTCCAGGTTTTCCTGGTAGGCGGCTTCGGTGATGAATTCGGCGTGGTATTTCGTCGTCTTTCCCTCAGGATTCAGGCTTAGATTGAGCGTCGCCTTGGTGTTGCCGATCGGCAGGGCCTTCGTCAGACCCGCTTCGGGGAGAACGATCGGACCAGGGCTTGGAAGGGGCATATAGATAATCCGCCCATGGCCTTCTTCGCTGTCGCGTTCGGCCGCATACAGTTCGCCGGACGCGCTGGAGAAATGGGCGAGCCCGCTGATGTTGGACGACAGAAGCGCTCCATAGCCGAAGACCCGCAGCTCAAGGCCGGCTGAATCCAACTCTTCGACGGTCGACCCACAGGCGATGAAGACATCGTCGGAGGAGTCGAGGCCGAGCGCGCTTCCGAAGGTGCAGAGCCCCACCGGCCCAAGGGGGGTTCCATCCGATTCGAACCGATGGATCGAGGGACCTCTCGAGTCGGGTCCGCTCGGAAAGGTAGGGAACGACGCGTACACCTTGCCGGTCGAGTCGACTACTATCCCGCTCACCGCTGGCTTACCGCTGGGGTATTCGCCTTTCTGCAGTTCGAGCATCTGGAACTGACCGATGCAAGCCCCTGAGGGTTCGAACTTCTCAACCTCATGTTTGAAGCCTTCGCTTTCAAACCCACCCAGAAATACGGTGTTGGCAACGTAGACGGTTCCTCCTGGCCCGACCGCAACTGGATGACCGCTTTCCGTTTCGCCCGCGAACTCGCATTCAGCTTTTCCTTTCGTGCCGAGCTGAAGCAGGAAGGCCCCTTCGGGGCTGAACTTCTCCATCCGGGAGTTCCCGTTGTCATACACATAGACATCGTGATGGGACAGACTCGAAGGATCGTTGTCCACCGCGATGCTTCCGGGTTGGTTGAACTGACCCGCTCCGGCTCCCGCCAGACCGGCGCGGCAGGTGGTCAGGGTGGTGCATTTCTGCAGTTCAGAGGCCCCGTTTTTCACCCCCCAGCCGAAGGCAAATTCGAACACGCCCGTGTTCGCGTTGAAGGCATCCACGCGCCTGTTCTGCCCGTCGGCCACGTAAAGGCGGCCGCTTTCGGTGTCCACAGCCAACCCGGTCGGCTTATCGATCTGGCCGGCACCTTCCCCCGGTTCGCCAACCACCGGAAACGCCGACGCGGGGGGGGCGCAAAGGACCGTCGAGAGGAAGAGCAGAAGCCCGGCGAGGGGAGGGAGTCCAGTTCGGCGCGAGATGATCATGGTCATGTGTGGATGGTGTTTCGGTTGCCGCCGGCCGGGCGATTCGGCCGGCGGCAACCGGTGTCTTCGGTGCTGTTGTCCTTATTCCGCCCTTAGAGGCATCGCGCCCCTATTCGGCGGTCACCGCCCAGGTTCCGAATGCTTCCATCTTGGTCGTTTCGTTCACCGGGAATAGGTTCAGCATCGCTCCCGCGACCGATGCCCCCAGTTCTTCGGTACCGGGATTGTGGATGGGAGCCGATCCTTGCGGGACTTCGTCAACCAGGACATTGGTGTTTTTTATGTCTTCCATGTTTTTCGCGTAGATGCAGAGGTTCCCCGGATCTGCGCTGGGCGCCGCCGCGGTGCCGGAACAAGCGGGAACCGTCACTTCCTTTTCTTCCTGCGAGAAGGGTTCCAGGGTGATCACGACGACCTTTTCCTTGCCGTTCGGCCAGATCAGGTGGGTGTGTGCGTAATCGAGTTCGCTCGCGAGCGGGATGGCGAATGGGAGAGACACGTGCAGAAAGTTCCCGGGACCCGGGTACTGTTCGCTTTCTGCAATCGCTCCGGCCGACCATGCTCCCGTCTCGGTCTTTTCAGTTGGAAGGGTTTCCGTGAATCCACTGAATCCGGTCGGGCCGGTGGGGCCTGCGCTGCCGTTGGTGCCGTTGGTGCCGTTTTTTCCCGCGGCGCCCGGGCTCCCCGCGGGGCCCGCTGGCCCCGTCGCGCCCGCGAACTTCTTGGCGATCTTTTGGATTTCCTTCTTCTGCTTCTTGGTGAAGGAGCCGCCCGAGGCGGCGTATGCGCTGCCGACAAGAGCGGCGACCAGGGCGACGACGGCCACGATCAGGCCGGCGGTACCGAAGGGCTCGCGCATGCCGCCCGAGCGTTTACCTGCTTGCGGTTTCACTTCTGTCTCTCCTTTGGTAGTCCCAGCTGGCGCTCTCCGCCACCCGGTGTAGCCGAACCCCTCGGCTATTCCTTTGATGCAGCTCGCGGGAGCGCGGTCATCGACCAACTCTCGGATCTCATCCCCATTGTCACTGCACTTTGGCTCATAGATCACGAATCCAGAGAACGATTCGGCCCCCGCTGCTATGACTCCAGAAGCCCTCTGAAGTATAATGATAATACCTGCGGGTTTCCCGGCTTGTCAAGGCCACCTGGCATCTCGAACACCGTAAACGCTGCAGGAGTCGGGCTCCGCTTCCCCTCATGCATGATCTACAGCACCCATCCGCTGTATGCGGTTTCGCCGGCTTCTTTCCCAGAATCGGGAGGGCAGCTGGAGGGGCGGGGCTTACCCCGCCCCTCCCACACCGCCGGACGTGCGGGTCGGCATCCTGCGGTTCGCGTCGCATCCTGAAAACGGCGGTAGGGGTCGGTGAACCCCTGCAGGCCCTGCTCGCGCCAGTAGGCGTTGGTGAGGCTGCGGGTAAGCGCCCACGACCCCGCGATCCGCCAGTAGCCCAGCCGGCTGTTGGCCCATTCCCAGACCTTGCCGTCGGGGATGCCGGTGGCGGCGAGGTTTCGGTGCTTGGCGCGGATTCTCTTCCACTCCTTCCACCTGACCTGTCGCAACCGGCGGCGCAACCATTCATCGAGGTCAGAGAGCGGGCGCGGGGTGTCGGCCAACGAAAAGTAGGCCGTCCATCCCACCGTGAAGCGGTTGGCTTCACGGATTCGCCGCTCCATCGAGATGCCCCAGCGGCGCGATGTGATCTTGCGCAGGCGATCCTTGGCGCGCTTGCGCGCTTTCGGGTCGATCCTGATCTTGATCTCACCTTCGCGCCGCAGGAAGCCGAACCCCAGCAGGGTGGCTCTGAAGGCCGAGGCGACCGAGGATTTACCACGGTTGACCCGCAGCTTCAGGCGTGACTCGATGCATTTGGTCGAGGTCGTCGAGGTAGACGTTGGAGAGCAGCGGTGAGAGGGGAGAACCCTGTGGGGTTCCCTCCTCGGTCGGCTGCTTCACACCGTCGGCCATGACTCCCGCTTCCAGGTAGCTGCGGATCAGCTTCAGCACCTTCTTGTCGGTGGCCCGTCTTGCGCCCTCGCCATCAGCGCGTCGTGCTGGACTCGGTCAAAGACGCGATCGAGGTCCAGGCCAGCACCTGCGGAGGGCCTGCTGGATCACTCGATCCAGGGCCGTCGGCACCCCCAGCTCCCGCTCGCCGCCGGAGGGCTTTGGGATCGTGACCCTCCTGGTGGGTTGCGGTCGGTAGGTGCCCGCGTCGAGCATTGCTCGGACCTCGGGCCAGTGGTCATGCAGCCAGGGGCGTGATTCCGTGGTCTGCACCCCATCGACGCCGGGAGCACCGGCGTTTTGCTCGACGCGCCTGAGCGCGGCCGCCAGGTTGCCTCTGGAGAGGAACTTCTCCCAGAGGTCCCCGGTGGCGGCGGGGTGAGGCTCTGCGGCGCCAGGCGCCGGAAAGCCGCTCTGCTCTTCGCGGGAAGCTTCAGGCTCACCTTGAGCGTCCATTGCGCGAAGGCCCCGTCACGAGGGCGCGGTTGGCTCTGTGGCTTCCGCGAGCACGGGCGCGCCTTGCCTCGGCTTCGCGTTCGGCCCTTCGCGGCGCACGATCCCACCGCTACTACGGCCTCTGCTGACTCCTGCCGGGTGACCGGCCGCCTTTCGGCGGCCGGGGTCGGGCGACATGCGTCGAGGCCGACGCCCCGGCAGGCCTCCTCGGATAAGGGCAACAACCTTCCTCGCGCACCCGCCGCATCTACGTTGCGGTCCTTTGATGACCCGGACTTCGACGTGTTTCGCCGTCTCGTCCGGACCGCCCCGCCCTCTATGCGGTTCGTGTCCCTCGGGTCGCGATTTCGCCTCCACCTTCCTTCCCACCCCGCCTCGCGGCGACGCAGTTGGCTTCGGCTTGTGGTTTCGGTCATCTGATCCACGGGGGACTTGCACCGAGCTGCAACCCATGCCGGGCCTACGAGCAAAAGGGGCCGCAGCAATTGCCGCGGCCCCTTTTTTGCGATCCTGTCACCTCACGTGAGGTCGGCGGAATCAGGCTATAACATCTCGAAACTAGTGGACTTCAACGTTGGTCTGAGTCACCCCGTCAGATTTGTACCCTTTGACAATTACGTTGCCTTTGTATTGGCCGTTCGTGGTTGTGCCTTTTTCGCAGAAGAACCCTTGGGCCACGGAGTGAATTTCGGACACTGTCGCTTCCATTGTGACGTAATTCTTAGCCGCTGTAATCGTATGGTAGATCACATGTCCGCCGGTCGGTTTCTGGGCCTTGACTTTGATTTGGCACAGCGGAGCGTTGATGACAATGGTGCCCGAAGTGCATTCGATGTGGGCGGAACCTGTAGTTTGCATTTCGTCGATTGTTTGGCCCGCTGTGAATTTGTAGTCGCAGTTGCCGAATTCGATCGTCGGTGAGGTGCCGCCCGGGCCGGTGCAGGTGGTTTTGCCGTGGTTGTGGTACGAGATGCTTTGCGATGTGATTTCGGTCGCTTCCGTACCGGAAACCGCGGCTTGCCCTTCGACTGTGTCGCATTCGACCGAGCCGGATTGCGTGGTGAACACCTGTTTGCCTGTGGCTGTGCCGCCGCCGGCTTCTTCGTCGCTTTCTGCCTTCAGGATTTGGGTGCCGCTTTCCCATGTGAATACGCCAGCGGCCTGCGAGGCGGACGCGGCGACGGCGCTCATCGCGAGGACCGCGAACAGCGCGAGGCCGAGAGCCTTGAGCTTGCGAATCATCTTTTCATCTCCTTTTGGTTGAATCGACCAGCAAGAAGGCTGGCCGATCCGGTATTTGACAGTTGAGATCCCTACAAGATCTCGACCCAAGTAATCAAGTGGATCGGGACCTTGGAGTCCCCAGTCGTCAGAGATCTCGCCACTTTTGCCTGCAAGGGTCGCTCGACCAGATGTCGCGCGCGCGATTTCCGTACGGGTGCGATTTCCGGCTCTCCCGATTTCCGGCACGTCGCGCGCTTGAGGGTCGATCGGACCGCGAAAGTCCCGGGTTGTCGGCTTGCCACCCGAGCGACCAGAAAGGGCTTTGTGGCTCACCCACCCTGTTCCGAACCGAAGCACGGAAGGCCTGGAATCGAAAGGGGGCCTCCGCGATCCTGTCGCCTGATGTAAGGGTAGGCGACGGAAAGGGACTCTAGACCTTGAGGCTAGTCATTGAGTCGTCTAGCTTGAAGTCATGCGCGTATTCCTCGCCGGAGCGAGCGGGGCGATCGGCAGGCAGCTGACGCCGATGCTGGTCGAGGCCGGCCACGAGGTGATGGGGATGACCCGCACCCCCGGCAAGGCGGAGCTGCTGCGCGAGCTCGGCGCCGAGCCGGCGGTGCTCGACGTCTACGACGCCGAGGGGCTGCTGGAGGCGGTCCTCTCCTTCGGGCCCGAGGCGGTGATGCACCAGCTCACCGACCTCCCGGACGACCCCGCGCGGATCCCCGAGATGGGCGCCGCCAACGCGCGCATCCGCACCGAGGGGACCGCCAACCTGCTCGCCGCCGCGCGGGCGGCGGAGGCGCCTCATTTCGTCGCCCAGAGCATCGCCTGGCGGCTGCCGGGCGGGCTGCACAGGTCGGTCGAGGAGCACGAGGCGATGGTGCTCGACGCGGGCGGGGTCGTCGTCCGCTACGGGCGCTTCTTCGGCCCCGGCACCTACCACGAGGGCGCCGAGGTCCCCGAGCCGCCGCGGATCCAGGTCGAGGAGGCGGCGCGGCGCACGCTGCCGGCCCTGGACGCGCCGAGCGGCATCGTCACCGTCGTCGAATAGCGGCGGCCCGGGGCCGGGCCAGGCGGGTCAGACCTTGATCGTGATCACGTCGCCGTCGGCGACGACGTAGTCGCGCCCCTCGATCCGCAGCAGCCCCTTGTCGCGGGCGCCGGCGTAGCCGCCGCACTCGACCAGCCGCTCCCAGTTGACGACCTCGGCTTTGACGAAGGCTTCCTGGATCTCGGTGTGGATCGTCCCCGCCGCCTCCAGCGCGGTCGCGCCGCGCGGCAGCGGCCGGGCGACCGCTTCCTTGCCCTCGCCGGCGGTGAAGAAGACGATCAGGTCGAGCAGCTCGTAGGCGGCGCGGACCAGGCGCGCCAGACCCGAGCCCTCGACCCCGTAGGACTCGCGCATCTCCTCGGCTTCCCCGGGGTCGAGCTCGGCCAGCTCGCCCTCGATCCGGGCGCTGACCGCGACCACGCCGGCGCCGACGGCGTTGGCGTGGGAGGCGACGACTTCGGGCGGCTCGGCGTCGCCCTCGTCGACGTTGGCGACGTAGAGGACCGGCTTCGTGGTCAGCGCCTGCAGGTTGAGGGCGGCGTCGGGCGCGGCCTCGGGGATCGGAATCGAGCGGGCGGGGCGGCCGGCGGCGAGCGCCTCGTGCACCGCCTGCAGCCAGCCGTGCTCGGCGATCGCCTCCTTGTCCCCCGAGCGCGCCTGCTTGCCGACCCGGCCAAGCCGCCGCTCGACCTGCTCGTAGTCGGCGAGGACCAGCTCGGTCTCGATCGTCTCGATGTCGGCGAGCGGGTCGACGCGCCCGTCGGGGTGGGGCACCCCGGACTCGGTGTGGCAGCGGACGACGTGGCAGATCGCGTCGGTCTCGCGGATCGAGGCGAGGAACTGGTTGCCGAGGCCCTCGCCCTCGGAGGCACCCTTGACCAGGCCGGCGATGTCGTGGAAGGAGATCGTCGCCGGCACCAGCTCGGAGCTGCCGACGGTCGCGGCGACCTTCTCCAGCCGCTCGTCGGGGACCTGGGCGATCGCCACGTTCGGCTCGATCGTCGTGAACGGGTAGTCGCCGGTCTGCGCCCCTCCCTTGGTCAGCGCGTTGAAGAGGGTCGACTTGCCGGCGTTGGGCAGGCCGACGATCCCGACCTTCATCGCAGCCCTCCCCTCATAGCGAGAGCGGGACGATCAGGCCGAGCAGCACCCCGAGCAGGGCGCCGGCGAGGACGTCGGAGGGATAGTGCATGCCGAGGTAGGGGCGGCCGAGCGAGAGCGCGAGGGCGACGACGAGGGCGCCAGCGGTCGCCGGGTCGACCCGCATCATCGCCGTCGCCACCGCGAACGAGGAGAAGGCGTGGGCGGAGGGGAAGCTGAGCGAGCTGGGGGCGCCGCCGAGCGGCGGCAGGCCTTCCAGCACCGGCCGCGGCCGCCGCACCAGCAGCTTGACGCCGTAGTTGAGCACGATCGCGAGCGGGGCGAGCGCGGCGCAGATCAGCCACGATTCGCGCCGTTCCGGGTCGAGCAGGGCCAGCACGACCCCGAGCGCGACCCAGACCGTGCCGTTGTTGCCGGCCCTGCCCAGCGCCTTGGCCGCGGACTCGATCCCGGGCGAGTGCCCGTGGGTCCGCATCCAGCGCAGCAGCCTGAGGTCGAGTTCGCGCATCGGCGCCGCAGGATAAGCCGGTAGGTCAGTATCCCGTCATGCCCTCTGTCTCCGGCTACGTCCACACGCCCGGCCACCACTGCGGATCGACCGCGCTGCGCAACCTGCTCGCCTTCCACGGGATCGAGATCAGCGAGGAGATGGCGTTCGGCCTCGGGGCCGGCGCCTGCTTCTACTACCTGACCCTGGAGGACGCCTCGCCGAGCCGCTGGTTCAACGGGCGCACGGCGCGGCTGGAGGAGAGCTTCCGCGAGCTGACCGGGGCGGCGCTGCGGATGCGCACCTTCGAGCGGGGCGACCGCGAGGCCTGGGAGGCGGCGCGGGCCGAGGTCGACACAGGGAACCCGGCGCTGCTCCTCACCGACATCTACCACCTCGACCACTACGGCAACTCGGCCCACTTCCCCGGCCACGCGGTGGTGCTGGCCGGCTACGACGACGAAGTCGCCTACCTCTCCGATACCGCCTTCGAGGACCTGCAGACGACCCGGCTCGACCACCTCGCCAGGGCGCGACACAGCGGCCACCCCGCCTATCCGCTGGAAGGCCACATGTTCACGGTGGCCGAGGCGGTCGAGCGGGAGCAGCTGCTGGCCGCGATCCCGCGGGCGATCGCGGCTGCGGCGAAGGAGATGCTGGAGCCGACCTGGGGCGAGTTCGCCGGCCTCCCCGCGGTCGAGCGCCTCGCCGCCGAGGCCGGCTCCTGGCCGGAGGCGGCGGAGGACTGGCAGTGGTGCGCCCGCTTCGCCTACCAGGTGATCGAGCGCCGCGGCACCGGCGGCGGCGCGTTCCGGCCGATGTACGGACGGTTCCTGGAGGAGGCGGGGCGGGAGGAGGCGCCGCTGGCCGCAGAGGCCGGGGCGCGCTGGACCGAGCTGGCGGAGGCGTTCCGCGCGGCGAGCGAGAGCGAGGAGCCGGCGGCCGAGCTCTGGCGGCGGATCGACACGGAGGCGAAGCGGGTCGCCGAGGCCGAGACGCGGCTCTGGACCGCCCTGGCCGGCTGATCGGCAGCGGCTGCCGCCGACGGAAGGCGAAACCGGAGGGAACAGCGGGGGCGGACAGACGCCAGGAGACGATGGCGGGACCGGCGCGCCGAGCACCAGCGATCCTGGCGCTCCCTCCCCGGGACACCGGCGAGGCGCTGGAGAGCGCCCTGGGCTCCACCTCGGAGGTCAACTACTTCTACGACCTCTCCGGTCAGTTCACCGACCTTGCCTTGAGCGAGCCGGAGGAGCTCCAGCCGCGCATCTGCCTGACGACCCGCGATCGCTGAATAGACCTCGCGGAATCGGGTAAGGGATTCCGCATGACCATTGCAGCAGCAATCTTCCTGATCGCCGCCGGCGCGATCCTGCGCTACGCGACCAACTTCCACGTGGAGGGGGTCAGCGTCGACACCGTCGGCCTGATCCTGATGATCGCCGGCGCCGCCGGCCTCGTCCTCTCCCTCTTCCAGGAGCTCATCTGGTCCCGCCGCACCAGGCCCAGCGAAGCCGGCCCGGTCGCCGAAGAACGCCGCGAACTCCGCGAGCCCCCGCGGTACTGAAACCCGCCCTACGAGCCAAACCGACTCGTCCAATCAGCGCACAGGCGCTGGATGAACGCGTCGTAGTGCATTGGGTCTCCCACCTGCGGAGCGGGTGGCGTTTCGCGATAGCTACTCGAAGCGAAGTCGATGTTGTCGTCGTCGACCACGATCACGCACTTCGCATCGAGTCCATCCCCGGCGGATTCTCGGCGAACGGCGATGCCCTGTGCCTCGGCTATGCAGTGCTGCATCAGTGCCACCGGGTTCTTGTGCGTCGTCACATCTCCCGGCACCCGCAGAGGAGACCTGAATCGCTCGGCGATGTTGAGCACCAGAACACCTCCTGCAATCGAACGAGGGTCGTAGTTGTGCACATGTGCGTGGTGCGACTCCAGATCGCGCTTTCTATTCTTGATTGCTTTCCGATGCTCGGTCATAACGCCTTTGATCTCCACCGCGATATGGACCGAGGAAGGTGGGGCCTCCAAGATCGGCTCGTCCTTCGGGGGCTGGGTTCCCGGCGGAGGCGCACCGATCACAAGGTCGGATTTCCAAGGCGATGAGCCGTAGATGAGGTTGAAGTTCCGCTTCCAGACAACTTCACCATCAGCCGCGGCGGCTGCCAGTCCCCTGCAGGTCGCCAGGAGGTCGACGACGATTGCCTCGGCTAACGCATCTCCCTGCTTGGACGATCGGGGATTGTATGGGCCGGCTCGAAGATGGGCCAGGAAAGAGTTAGGCAGCGGCACGGGCGGCTGAGCCTAACTGATCGGGAAGAGGTTCCTTGACCAAACTGATCTCCCCGGGGAGGCCACCGCCAACCAGCCGCGATTGGATGGTGTCAACGTAGCTTCCATCGACCTCGATCGAGATCGAGTTCCTGTCGGTCTCCATGGCGGCCAGGGCCGTCGTTCCGGTTCCGGCGAACGGATCGACCACAGTGTCACCGGCGAAGCTGAACATCTTGATCAGTCGGCGTGGAATCTCAATCGGGTAGGGAGCCGGGTGGTCTCGGCGCAGCTGCCCAGTCACATCGCTCCATATGGGCGCGAAGTACCGCACATAGTCATCGGTCTCTATGTGGGAGGCTTTCTCCATCTGCTGCGTTGGCTTCCTGTATCCGCCCGGCTTTCGCAGGAAGAGGATATGCTCGAGGTCATTCTTTACGATCCCATTGGGGAGGTTGGGCTTGCCCAGATATCGGCCCGATTTGGAAGCCTCCAATTTCATATTTGCGACCTTCAGCCAACGGATCGGAGTAAGGTTGTCGAATCCAACCTGTCTAGCCCTCACTTGGATGTCAGCTGATAGAGGCAGCACATAGTGACGTCCTCCTCGACGGCGAGAGATACACACGTCGCCGACCACGCACGCGACTCGTCCGCCGGGGACGAGGACTCGAAAGCATTCCTTCCAGACCTTGTCGAGTTCGTCTAGGAACTCGTCATAGTCGGCGATGTTGCCCAACTGGTCTGGGTGCGCTGGATACTCCTTGAGAGATCCATAGGGAGGGCTGGTGCACACCAAGTGCACACTCTCCTCTGGGATAAACGACAGGTCTCGTGCATCCCCCTCGCGGATGAGATGGCGGCGCGTCCGGTTCGGCATCCGGCTAAACGATATTTCCTGGGTCAGACCGACCAGCGGGCCGGCGAGAGAAAGTTGGTCCACCGAGCTTCAAGCCGAGGCCGGCGGGGAAGTCTCCCCGGATCAAACGTCCAGGCGCCGGATCAGTCGCCTCTGAGACGCGGCTGAAGCCGGGCGAAGTAGCCGAACCAGTTGCCGGAGTGCTCCTGGTAGTTGAGGCCGGCTTCGGCGGCCTTGGCTTTGAGGCTGGCGAGGGTGGTGAAGTGGGGGTCGCCAAAGAGCTCGCCTACTACGAGGCGGCCATCCGCCCGCAGGACTCGGCGGATCTCGCGCAGGGCGCCGGCGGTGTCGGGGATCTCGCCGAGGACGGCGGTGAGGACCACGGCGTCGATCGAGGCGTCCTCGTAGGGGAGGGCGGTAGCGTCGCCCTGGGTCGGGACTAGGTTCGCCAGGCCTCGCTCGGCGGCGGCGCGCATCACGTGGTCGAGGAACTCCTGCTGGAGGTCGAACAGCTCGAGCTTCCCCTCGGGCGCGACCCACTCGGCCATCGCGAGGCTGTAGTAGCCGGTGCCGGGGCCGATCTCCAGCAGGCGCTCGCCCGGCTGCGGCCGCAGCACCCGCCGCAGGCGCTCCCGGGTGATGATCGGGTGCGGCGCTTCGACCCAGAAGCGCTGCCCGTAGGGACACGCCGAGGGGTTCTTCCGCCACCAGAGGGCCGCCGCCAGGGTCGCCCCGGCGGCCGCTCCGAGCAGCAGGCGCGGGCGCATCAGCCTTCGAGGCTGAAGCCGACCCGGTGCTCGCCCGACTCGACGCGGACGAAGGAGACCTTGCCGAGGTAGAGCGAGATCGCGCCGTCCTCCGTCTGGAGGTCGTGCCAGCCGCCCTTCTCGAGCTGCTTGCGCAGGTCCTTGAGGTCGTCCGCCCCCAGGCGCGCGGAGATCACCTGGCCGCCCTCGAAGCCGATCTCGATTCGCTGCAGCTCCGCCATCAGTGACCTCCCGCGGGTTCGACGATCTCGGTCAGCACCCCGCCGGTCGAGCGCGGGTGCAGGAAGGCGACGCGACTGCCGCGGATGCCGGTCCGCGGCTCGGAGTCGATCAGCTCGATCCCCGCCGCGGCGATCCGCTTCAGCTCCCCGTCGATGTCGCCGACCGCGTAGGCGACGTGGTGCAGGCCCTCCCCCTTGCGGGCGAGGAACTTGCCGACGGCGGTGTCCGGCCCGAGCGGCGCCAGCAGCTCGACGTGGCCGTCGCCGACGTCGAGCAGCACCGCCTCGACCCCCTGCGACTCGACCGTCTCGCGGTGCGCGAGGGCCATCTCGAAGCTCCGCTCGTAGAGCCCGATCGCCGCGTCGAGGTCCTCGACGGCGACTCCGATGTGGTCGATCCTTCCGAACACGGAGGCCAGTCTATGCGGCCGGCGGCAGCTCGCCGTCGCCGTGCTCGACCCGGAGGATCTCGGCCATCGCCGCCATCCCGACCTCGAGCTGCTCCGGGGTCGGCTCCCGGGTCGCCAGGTGGCGCTGGATCTCCCGGCCCGGCGTGTGGAAGGCCTCGGCCAGCGGCTCGCCGTGGTGGCGGTCGCTCCAGGCGAACATCTCGACCGCGAGCGAGGCGCCGCCGAGGCCGACCCCGGCGCGGGCGACGGCGCCCGGACGCTCGACCAGCCGCTCGAGCAGGACCGTCCCGGCGGCGGAAAGCAGCATCATCGGCACGATCAGGTTGGAGCCGCAGCGATCGTGCTCCTTCGGCACCGCGGCGACGTCGTCGACGCGCTGCTCGTAGGCGGCGATCGCCTTGTGCTCGACGCCGTGGTAGGCGGCGAGGTCGCGGTCCATCAGCGCGACCACCGCCGGCGCCGCGCCGATCGCCTGCACCAGGACCTCGCGCAGCGCCGAGGCGCGGGCGCGGCGCCGCAGCAGGGCGGTGACTCCCAGCGTGACCGCCGTGGCGGTGATCACCCGCCTGTCCTCGAAAGGAAGCCGGGCCGCGGGCAGCCGCCTCCTCGCGGCCGGCAGAACCGCCATCGCCTCGGCCAGTTTGACCGGGCCGCGCAGGCCGGGGACGCGGGCGACCAGGCCAGGGGCCAGCTCCGGTTTGCGCTCGGAGGCGACCTGGATCCGACCGTCGCGGTCGCGGACCGCGGCCGCCCAGTGGGTCGGGCCGTGGATCAGCAGCCCGTTGCGGAGGGCCATCCCTCCCAGTCGCAGCCGCTCGCTCCCATTGGAAGACATCAGCCCACCTTAGCCATACCTGGAAGCGAGCACAGAGGGACGCCGAGGCCAGTCTCCTCGGCGTCCCCTCCCCCCTGTGTAAGTCCCGGCTGGAGACCCCCAGTCCAGGCCTCCAGCCGGCGTTTGTCGGCTCTCCCTGGCTCTAGCTTGGAAAGCCGACTCTGAAACACCGGGGGTATCGGGAAGTTGCGCCGCCCTACTCCCGGCCGAATCTCCTGCGCAGCTCGGCGAGGCGGCGGCCGAGCTCGGCCTCGAAGCCGCGGTCGGTCGGGGAGTAGAAGCGGTGGCCGCGCAGGCCCTCCGGCAGCAGCGGCTGGTCGCTGACGCCTCCCGGCTCGTCGTGCGCGTAGCGGTAGCCGCTGCCGCGGCCGAGCTTCTCCGCGCCGGGGTAGTGGGCGTCGCGGAGGTGGTCGGGCAGGGTCCTCGCGCCGTTCTCGCGGACCTCGGCCCGGGCGGCGGCGAGGCCCTTGTAGGAGGCGTTGGACTTCGGGGCGAGGGCGAGGTAGACGGCGGCCTGGGCGAGGTTGAGCGCGCACTCCGGCAGCCCCACCCGGTCGACGGCGCGCGCGGCGGCGTCGGCTACGAGCAGCGCCTGCGGGTCGGCGTTGCCGACGTCCTCGGAGGCGAGGATGACCATGCGGCGAGCGATGAAGCGCGGGTCCTCGCCCCCCTCCAGCATCACCGCCAGGTAGTAGAGCGAGGCGTCGGCGTCGGAGCCGCGGGTCGCCTTGATCCAGGCCGAGACGAAGTCGTAGTGGCGGTCGCCCTCGCGGTCGTAGTCGATCGCCCTGCGCTGCAGAGCGTCCTCTATCGCGGCGACGCCGATCGGCTCCCCCCGCGCCCGCTCGACCGCGCGCTCGAGCGCGGAGAGCGCGACTCTGGCGTCGCCGCCGCTGCGCTGGGCGAGCATCTCGATCGCCCCGTCCTCGATCGGCGGCGGGCCCGCGATCCCCCTCTCGGGATCGTCCAGCGCGCGGCGCAGCAGCAGCTCGACCTCGCCCGGCCCGAGCGGCCGCAGCTCGTAGACCTGGCAGCGGGAGAGCAGGGCCGAGTTGACCTCGAAGTAGGGGTTCTCGGTGGTGGCGCCGATCAGCGTCAGCAGCCCCTCCTCGACCGCCGGCAGCAGCGCGTCCTGCTGGGCCTTGTTGAAGCGGTGGATCTCGTCGAGGAAGAGGACCGTCGGCCGCCCGCTCGCCCGCCGCCGCTCCCGCGCCCGCTCGATCACGGCCCGGATCTCGGCCCGGCCCGCGTTGACCGCCGACTCCTCCTCGAAGGCGCCCTCGGCCCCCGCCGCGGCGATCCGCGCCAGCGTCGTCTTCCCGGCGCCGGGCGGCCCGTAGAGGATCGCGCTGTGGGGACGGCCGCCCTCGATCGCCGTCCGCAGCGCCGAGCCCGGCCCGAGGATGTGCTCCTGCCCGATCAGCTCGTCGAGGGCGCGCGGGCGCATCCGCACCGCCAGCGGGGCGTCAGAGGGCGGGATCGCCAGACCCCGCTCCGCGGGCTCACCGCTCTCGAACAGCCGGTCGCTCACCCCACGCAGTATGAGGATGATCCGGGCTCGTGCGAACGGCCGTCCATCCAGACCCACGATTCGCGATCGACCGAAACGCGCGCGCGCGGATCCCGCATGTACATCGATCGGCGATAGCCGGGGTCGCCCAGGCAGACGTCACTTTCCCGAAAGACGGTAGGCGACCAGCTCCGGCGTCTCTTCGGCCGAGTTTCGAACCCCAGCCGGCACAAGCAGCGTGTCGCCACTGACTGCAAGGCCGGCGTCGATGCCCGCCGGCATGGAAGCCGACCACGCTTCCACGCCCGTCCGGCCGTTGAACGCGTAGACGACCCCCTCGAGGGTGGTCGCCAGGACGAGGTCGTTGACCGCGGTGGGCGGGCCGAGCATGGCCCAGGAGAAGCCCTGCGTCCATTTGACCTTCCCGGTGGCGGCGTCCAGCGCCACCAGTTCCCCGGTCGGGTAAGGATCGAGGACGGCGACTCCTTCGCTGTTCATCCGAGTTGACCCCTTCAGCACCGATGCGAAGAGCGTCGACCCGTTCGTGGCCAGCGGGCTGGCCACTCCGCCCTCGAAACCAGGAAAGACGGTCATCGCGGGTTCCAGCTTGGAGTATTCGCGCCTCAGAGCGACGAGGTTGGCGCTGTCGTTCGTGTTGTGGTACCCGACCTGCTGCTTCCAGACCGGATGACCCGTCCTGCTGTCGAGGGCGACGACCACGCCCGATGCCGCGCCTGCGATCACCAGCTCTCGACCGCCGACCCGCAGCAGCATCGGAGAGATGAACCTCCACCCGCACACGGCATGGGGCGTGATCTGGTAATGCCACTCCACCTTCCCGGTTCTCGCGCTCAGCTTCACGACCGAGTCCGTGTAGAGGTTCGGCCCGGGCCTGCTCGATCCCCAGGGATACCTGGGGGTGCCCGGGGCCGGCCCCGGGTCCCCCACCCCCACGTACATCGAGCCTTCATCGTCGAAGGCCGGGGCGGAGGCGAGCCCTCCCCCGAAGTTGACCTTCGGATGGCCCCACAGTCCCCTGGGAACCGTGTCGAAGCTCCACGCGACCTTCCCGGTCGCGGCGTCCAGCGCCCAGAGCACTCCGACTTCCCCGCCTTTGAACCGCGCCGGCCGGCTCGACACGTACACGAGCCCCTCGTGGTATCCGGGGGCCATTTCGATCCGCTCCCCCCGGCCTCGAACGAGTTGGGTCGACCAGATCTCGCGGCCAGTCTTCGGATCCAGAGCGAAGGCGGAGGTCGGCGTCGCCCCGTACACCCGCCCGGCGGCTGCGGCCAGCCCGTTCGGCTTCTTGGTCGGGGCATGGAACCGCCTCTCCCACAGCACGCTGCCGCTGTGGAAGTCGATCGCCCGCACGTTGGATCGCTGGTCCTGGACGTAGATGACCCCGCCGGCCACGATCGGCGTCGAGAGATGCGTCCCCGGCGCCTTCCCCGCGGTGGAGATGCGCACCCTCCAGGCGGGCCTCAACTCGGAGACGTCGGCAGCTCGGACCTCGCCGACTGAATGCCTCGTATTCGCGGCATCGACATTGGGGAGGGGACTGGGCTTGGCGCCGCCCTCGGCTCCGGCGGGCCCCGCTGACGAGGAGCATCCCGCGATCGCGATCGCGGTAAGCGCCGCCGCGAGCCCGGCCGGGCCGGGGCCGGGGACCTTGGGGCGGGTTGCAGACCTTGTGGCCATGCTCGCGGGCGAGGCGTGAAGGGTTAAGCGAACGGTCCCGACCCCGCGTCACGACGATGCTCAGGTCGGCTTCCTTTATAAATTACTCAGGCTCAATTTAAACAGATTTTCTTGTTCGCATAGGAACAGGGAGCCCCAAGGTGTCCCTAGTATGGGGAGGTGGGAGCGACTGGCGTCGCGAAGAAGGTCCCGCTGAGGCCTTCGATCACCTCGCTGGCGAGGCATTGGTCGCCGATCAGCTCTAGCCCGCCGAGGTCGCGCTCGAAGACGGCGGAGAACCAGGCGTCGGTGGTGCCGACGGCGGAGGCGTCCGGTTGCCCCCTCAGCCGGGTCTCGAAAGTCTCGACCGTCCCGCCCTCCACCGAGGCGATCACACCGGCCAGAGTGTCGGGATGGCGGTGGCCGACCTGCACGGCGAGGCGACAGGACCCCTCGGACGTCCGCGAGATGCGAAGCAGGGGCAGCGCCAGCAGGAACACCGACTCGATGTCGCGGCTCGTGATCGGCGGCGCCTCGGCGGGCAGGTGCCGGCGCTCCCAGCGCGCGGCGGCGACGAGCGGCCCGCTCGCCTTGCGCAGCCATTCGGAGACGCGGTAGGCGCTGCTGCGGCGTTCCGGCGCGAGCGGCTCGATCAGCCCGCCGGCGTGCATCGCCCGCAGGCGACGGGCGAGGGCGGGATAGCTGGGCGCGGCGAGGATGGCGTCGAGTTCCATCAGCGAAAGAGGGCCGGCGGCCAGCGCGCGGACGATGCTTGTCGACCAGCCGTCGAGCAGCGCATTCAGCGCGCTCCTGGTCGAGGTGGTGCCGAGCTCTGTCGGCCCGTCGGGCGATGTCGACAGCCACGCCCCGAGCACCGAGGCGACCGCCAGCAGTCCCCGGCCGCCGTCCGCCAACCGGTACTCGACCCCGCTCGCGAAGCCGTTGAGGTGGCGCTTTTCGACCAGCCCGATCGCGGCCAGGGCGCTCAGGCAGCTGCGCATCGTCGTCTCCGGCAGCGACCCGGCGGCGCGGCAGAGGCCGGGCAGCGGCATCGGCTCCCTCGCCAGCGACCGCAGAACGGCGGCGTTTATCGGGATAGACAGAAGGGACAGCCCCACGCCGCCGGCTCGCCGCGGCTTCCCTGCCTTCCCGTTCGCCCCCCTCACTGCCGAGCCTGTCCTTTCGTTATCAAAGTATTTCGATAGTGTTAGCAAACGTGAATAATACAGCCGTTCCGGGAAAATGGCCTTCTTCCTGATGCGCACCTGGCTGGCATTGCGCGGCCGCTCCGAGCGGCGGCTGCGGACGATCTGCGAACACTTGTCCAGACGCCCTTAGAATTCGGGCATGGCAACCACCGAAGCGCGTCCAGCCCTGTCCACCCTCGAGTCCTTCAACCCCGCCACCGGCGAGCTTGTCGGCACCGTGCCGACGATCGCTCCTGACGAGGTTCAGGCCGTCGTCGACGACGTCGCCCGCATCCAGCCCGCCTGGGCGGAGCTGCCGCTGAAGACGCGCGCCGCCTACATGAAGCGCGCCGCCGACGCGCTGCTCGACGACATCGACGAGGTCGCCGAGCTGCTGGTCCGCGAGCAGGGCAAGCCCCGCGCCGAGGCCTACGTCATGGAGGTGCTGCCGACGATCGACGCCCTGCACTGGTGCGCCAAGGCCGGCCCGAAGATCCTCGCCGACGAGAAGGTGCCGATGTCCCAGGCCTTCACCCTCTCCAAGAAAGCGCACTTCTCCTATGAGCCGATCGGCGTGGTCGGGGTGATCGCGCCCTGGAACTACCCCTGGTCGATTCCCTTCGGCGAGGTCGCGATCGCGCTGATGGCCGGCAACGGCGTCGTGCTGAAGCCGGCCAGCCTCACCCCGCTGCTGGGCGAGCGGATCCGCGAGGTGTTCGAGAAGGGCGGGCTGCCCGAGGGGCTGGTCCGGGTCGTCCACGGCGGCGGCGCGGTCGGCGACGCGCTCGCCCGCTCCAGCGTCGGCAAGGTCTTCTTCACCGGCTCGGTCGAGGTCGGCCGCAAGGTCGGCGAGGTCTGCTCCGGCCTGCTCAAGGGCTCGGTGCTGGAGCTGGGCGGCAAGGACCCGATGATCGTCTGCTCCGACGCCGACCTCGACAACGCCGTCTCCGGCGCGGTCTGGGGCGGCTTCGCCAACGCCGGCCAGACCTGCTCGGGGATCGAGCGCGTCTACGCGATGCGCGACGTCGCCGACCGCTTCGTCGCCGGCGTCGCCCGCGAGGCGGAGAAGCTGCGGCTCGGCGACCCGCTCGAGTGGGAGACCGAGATCGGCCCGATGACCTCCGACGGCCAGTACGAGATCGTCGTCGACCTGATCGAGGACGCGGTCGCCTCCGGCGCGACCAAGCTCTGCGGCGGGCCGACCGAGGTCCCCGGCCTGCCCGGCAAGTTCGTCGCCCCGACCGTGCTGACCGGCGTCACCCACGAGATGCGGATCATGCGCGAGGAGATCTTCGGCCCGGTCCTGCCGATCGTCGTCGTCGACTCCGAGCAGGAGGCGATCGAGCTCGCCAACGACTCCGAGTTCGGCCTCGGCGCCTCGGTCTGGACCAAGGACCGCCAGCGCGGCGAGCGGATCGCCCGGCGGATCGAGTCGGGCATGGTGTGGATCAACGACCACTCCTTCAGCCACGGCGCCTGCCAGTGCGCCTGGGGCGGGGTGAAGGACTCTGGCGTCGGCCGCTCCCACTCGAAATTCGGCTTCTACGAGTGCGTCAACATCAAGATGAACGCCTGGGAGCCGGGGATGACCCGCGACTTCTGGTGGCATCCCTACGACCGCACCCTCGGCGAAGCGATCCGCGCCAGCGCGAAGGCGCTCTACGGCAAGGGCGCGACCCGCACCGAGGCGCTGCGCCAGGGCGCCGGGCCGCTGCTCAAGGTCGGCCGGCGCACGCTGAAGAAGCGCCGCTGAGCCTTCCCGAACGGTTAACGGTTCGGGTCCGAGGTTGGCTTGACAATGAGTAGCGCGTGGAACCACGGGAGCGGGGAAGCGATCCAGGGGATGAGGGAGGCGGAAAAGGCACTCCGCTGACCTTGCGCAGCCCGCGGCGGGTGCTGATCGTCGCCACGGTGCTGCTGATCGCCCTCGGCATCCTCGGCAGCGGCGTCGAGGATCGGCTCAGCCCCACCTCGCTCAACGTCCCCGGCACCTCCTCCTCCCGCGCCGCCGCCCTGCTCCGCCGGCACTTCGGCGACAGCGCGCCGTTCGCGATCCTGCTGCGCGGCCCCGCCCCGGCGCTCGACCGCCAGGGCCCGGCGCTGATCCGCGAGCTCCGCTCCACCCCCGGCGTCACCACGCTCTCGCCCTGGGACGGAGCGGCGCTCGCCCGCCTCCGCCCCGCGCCGCGCAAGGCGCTGGTCCTGGCCGACTTCCACGTCAGCGCCGACAGCGCCGTCGACCACGTCGTGCCGGAGCTGAACGAAACGCTCGAACGGAGGATCCACCCGCCGGCCACCGCCACCCAGACCGGCTTCGCCTCGCTCTCGCGGGCGATCCAGTCGCAGTCGATCTCCTCGACCGAGCGCGCCGAGCTGCTGGCGCTTCCCTTCCTGCTGATCGTCCTCCTGCTCGTCTTCCGCTCGCCGGTCGCGGCGCTGATCCCGCTCGGCTTCGGCGCGATCGCGGTGATCGCCTCGCGCGGCGTCCTCTACCTGGTCGGCGACCTGATCTCCATCGACGCCTTCGCGCTGACCGTGGCGACGATGATGGGGCTGGCGCTCGGGGTCGACTACGCGCTGCTGATGGTCTCCCGCTTCCGCGAGGAGCTGCGGAGCGGAGCCGACCCGCCGCGGGCGGCGATCGCGACCCGCCGCACCGCCGGCCGTACCACGCTGTTCGCCGGCAGCACCCTGTTCGTCTCGATGCTGGTCTCGGTCTTCGTCCTGCCCGGCTCGCTGCTCCTCTCCCTCGCCGGCACCGCGATCGTCGTCACCGCGATCTGCGTCGCCGTCGCCCTCTTCCTGACGCCGCCGCTGCTCGTGCTGCTGGGGGCGAACGTCGACCGCTGGCGGATCGGCCGTGCGCCGGAAGGCGGGCACACCGTCCTCGACCGCTCCCTCGGCGCGGCGCTGACGCGCCCGGGCGCGGTGGCGGCGATGGTCGCGGCGCTGCTCCTGCTGCTGGCGACGCCGGCGCTGGCGATCAGGACCGGGCCGCCGAGCGCCGCCGAGCTGCCGACCTCCGACCGGGCGAGGCAGGACTCCGAACTCGTCTCGCGCCAGATCGGGGCCGGCTGGGACGCGCCGTTCATCGTCCTCGCCGCGACCGAGCACGGGCCGATCACGACGCCGGAGAACCTGCGCCATCTCTCCCGCTTTCAGCGCCTGCTCGGCGAACTGCCCGGCGTGCAGACGGTGATCGGCCCCCGGCAGATCGCCAAGCACACCGCGCCGCTGCGGCGGCGCGGCGTCGAATTCCTCGGCGCTCCCGGGTCGCGCCGGGTCGCGCAGCTGCGCCGCCTCGGCCCGAAGCTGGCCGAGGCCGGCAGCGGCGTGCGGCGCCTCCGCGCCGGCCTCTCCGACGCCGCCGCCGGGGCGGGGCTGCTCGACCAAGGCTCCGGGCGCGCCCAGGAAGGGGCGGCGCAGATCGCGTCCGGCCTCGGCCGGGCTGCCGCCGGGGGCGACGAAGCGACGGCCGCGATCGGCAGGATCGCCGGCGGCTCCCGCAAGCTGGCCGAAGGCCAGCGCGACGCCCACGCCGGCAGCCTCTCCCTCGCCCTCGGCCTGCACGACCTGCTGCCGCAGCTGCGCAAGGGCTCGCTGGCGCGGGCGCGCGAGCTGCGCTCCGAACTCGAGGGACTCTCCGGCTCCGACCCGCAGGTGGCGAAGGCCGCGCGGCAGGCCTCCTCCCTGGTGCTCTCGCTCTCCGCCGCCCGCAACGAACTGCGCTCGCTGCGCGGCGAAGCGCACCGGCTCGAGGAAGGCACCCGCAGGCTCGCCGGCGGCGGCGCCAAGCTGGCGAGCGGGACGAAGCGCCTCGACGAGGAAGCCGCCCCCCTCGCCGGCGGGCTGCACCGGCTCGCCGGCGGTGCCGAAGCGCTGACCGGCGGCCTCTCCCGCCTCCAGGGCGGCACCCGGGCGCTCGCCTCGGGCCTCTCCGAAGGGTTCGCCCGCTCCGCCCCCCTGGAAGGCGGCCTGCGCCGCGCCGGGGTGCGGGTGTCGGCCTCGGGCCGGTCGGTCGGCCGCCAGCGCGACGCCCTGCGCCGCGCCTCGCCGCACCTGTTCGAATCGGGCTACTTCGTCCTCTCCGCCCTCGAAGGCTCCTCCCCGCGCGCCCGCTCCCAGGCCGCGCAGTCGATCGACCTCGAGCACGGCGGCCAGGCGGCGGCGATGCTGCTGATCCCCCGCTACACCTTCAACACGGCGGGCTCCGAAGCGCTCGATCGGCGCCTCAACCGCCTCACCCAGGCGTTCGGCCGCAAGAGCGGGCTGCGGACGGGCGTCGCCGGGGGACCGGCCCAGCTCACCGACTACAACCGGGTCACCCGCTCGCGGGTGCCGCTGGTGATCCTGGCGATGGCGCTCGTCACCTTCCTCGCCCTGATCGCGATCCTGCGGGCGCTGCCGCTGGCCGCGGTCGCGGTCGCGCTCAACCTGATGACGGTCGGCGTCGCCTTCGGCGTCCTCGTCCTGCTCTTCGACGTGCCGGCGGGGTGGCCGCTGGGCGGGCACGAATACGTCGACGCGATCGGGGCGGCGGGGATCTTCGGCATCGTCTTCGGGCTCTCGATCGACTACGCGGTGTTCCTGCTCGCGCGGATGCGCGAGGCCTACGAGGAGACCGGCGACCATCGCGGGGCGGTCGCGTTCGGCCTTCAGAGGACGGCGCGGGTGATCACCGGCGCCGCCGCGATCATGATGGCGGTCTTCGTCTGCTTCGCCGCGGCGCCGATCTCGACCGTCAGCCAGCTCGGCGTCGGCCTCTCGGTCGCGGTGGCGCTGGACGCGACCGTGGTCCGGCTGCTGCTGCTGCCGGCGCTGATGCTGCTGATCGGCGAGCGGGTCTGGTGGCTGCCGAAGCCGCTGGCGCGGATCCTGCCGAAGATCGAGCTTCACCCAGCTTGAGCGTGTTCAATCCATGGAGACAGGGAGGTCGGGAGATGATCCGGAGACGAAATTCGAAGCGGGGCGCCTGCGCGGCGGCGCTGGTCGCGCTGCTGGTCGCGGCGCCGCTCGCCGCGGCGGAACCGGAAACGGAACGGGCCGAATACCGGGAAAGGGTCGAGCCGATCTGCAAGACCGACACGCTCGCCAACAAGCGCATCTTCAAGGGCGGCAAGGGCGAGGTGCAGCGGGGCGAACTCGCCAAGGCCTCGAAGCGCTTCAAGCGCGCCGCGATCGCGCTCCACAGGGCGATCGGGCAGATCGACGCGGTGCCGAAGCCCCCCACCTACACCGCCAAGTTGAGCAAGTGGGTCTCCTACCTGCGGGTCGAGGAAACGCTGTTCGAAAAGATCGGCGCCGCGCTCGCCGCGGGCGACAAGGGAAAGGCCGAGAGCTACTCGGTGCGGCTGAAGCGCAACTCCAACCTCGCCAACAACACCGTGCTCGTCTTCGAATTCAACTACTGCCGGATCGACCCGTCGCGGTTCAGCTGAGGCGGCGGGACCGCGCGGGCGCCGCCGACCTTCACAATCCCGTGCGTGGGCTCGGAGAACACGCCACCCGATGAGCCGGCCCTGCGGCTCGCCGGCCTGCGCCGGGACTTCGGCGAACGCACCGCCCTGGACGGGGTCGGGCTCGAGCTCGCGGCCGGCGAGTCGCTGCTCGTGCTCGGGCCCAACGGCGCCGGCAAGACGACGCTGCTGCGGGTGCTGGCGACGCTCTTGCGACCGAGCGGCGGCGAGGTTCGCGTGCTCGGCTGCTCGCTGCCGGGCGAGGCCTGGAAGCTGCGCGGGCGGATCGGCTACCTCGGCCACGAGCCGCTCCTCTACCGCGAGCTGAGCGGCCGCGAGAACCTGCGCTTCCAGGCGCGCCTGCATGGGCTCGGCGGCGAGCGGGCCGAGGCGCGGGTCGCCGAGCTGCTGGCGGCGGCGGGGATGGAGCGCCGCGCCGACGAGCGGGTCGCGGCGCTCTCGGCCGGGATGCGGCAGCGGCTGGCGATCTGCCGCTGCGTCCTGCACGAGCCGGAGCTGCTGCTGCTCGACGAGCCGGACTCGAACCTCGACGCGGAGGGGCGGGAGCTGGCGCGGGCCCTGATCGGGCCGGGGGGCGGCCGCAGCCGAGTCGTCGTCACCCACGACCCGGAGCGCTTCCTGCCCGAGTCCGACCAGGTGCTGCGGCTCGGGATCGGTGAGGCGGCGGTGGTCTCTTGACCCCCTCCCGCGCCGCCTTCGCGGCGATCCTCGGCAAGGACCTGAGGGCCGAGCTGCGCACCCTGCAGTCGCTGCCGGCGATGGCGCTCTTCGCCGTCACCTCCTTCGTCATCTTTCGCTTCGGCCTCGACCGCACCAGCCTCTCCGGCAGCCTCGCCGCCGGGGTGCTGTGGGCGACGCTGCTGTTCGCCGCGGTGCTCGGCATCAACCGCCTCTTCGTCGCCGAGCGCGAGGAGGGAGGCTTCGACGCGATCCGCCTCGCGCCGATCGACCGCAGCGTCCTCTTCGCCGCCAAGGCGGCGGCCTTGCTCGTCTACCTGCTGGCGCTGGAGCTGATCGCGGTGCCGGTCTTCGCCCTCTTCTTCCTCGACTCGGCGGCGGCGCTGGGGCCGCTCGCCGCGGTGCTGGTCCTCACCGACCTCGGCCTCGCCGCGACCGGGACGCTGATCTCCTCGATGGCGGTCAACTCACGCGCCCGCGACCTGCTCGTGCCGCTGGTGCTGCTGCCGCTGGCGGTGCCGCTGATGATCGCCGCCACCGGGGCGACCGAGCCGTTGATGGCGCTGGGCGGTCCCGGCTACCACCGCTTCGGCACCTGGCTGGCGGTGCTGGCGCTATACGATCTGATCTTCGGCCTGGTCGGCTACGCGGTGTTCGACTTCCTCCTGGAGGACTGAGCCGGCGGCCCCTCACCCACGATGTACGGCAAAGGACTGAGACCACTTTCGATCGCCACCGTGGCGATGCTTGCCCTGTCGCTTTCGCTGGTCTTCTTCTACGCCCCGCTCGACGCCGACCAGGGCTTCATCCAGAAGATCTTCTACCTGCACGTGCCGCTGGCGATCACCGCATTGGTCGGCTTCGTCGTCGGCGGCGTCTTCGCGATCGCCCACCTGCGCAGCGGCGACCGGCGCTGGGACGCCTACTCCTACGTCTCGATCCACATGTCGGTGATCTTCGGCGTCGCCGTCCTCGTCACCGGCTCGATCTGGGCGAAGGCCTCCTGGGGGCACTGGTGGGTCTGGAACGAGCCGACCCTGGTCAGCTTCCTGATCGTCTTCCTGCTTTACGCGACCTACTACCCGTTCCGCTACGCGATCGAGGACCCCGAGCGCCAGGCGCGCTACGCCTCGGTCTTCGCGATCACCGCCGGCGCCTTCGTGCCGCTCAACTTCCTCGCGGTGAGGATGGCGCAGAGCCTCGTCCACCCACGCGTCTTCGCAACGACCAACGGCGGCCTGCCGGGATCGATGATGCTCACCTTCCTCTGCTCGCTGGCCGCGGTCGGGCTGCTCTGGTTGACGCTGGTCAAGTTCGAGCTGACCGCGAAGAGCGCCTCCGGCCAGGTGAAGCGGCTGCGGCGCGCGCTCGACGCCCCGGCGCCGGGCGCCGGCTCGCGGATCGCCCCGGAGGTGAGCTGATGCCGCTGCCGATCGGATCGCCGGCGCTGCCGCTCGACGAGGCGGGCAGGTACGTGGCCGGCGCCTACGTCGTCTTCCTCGTCCTGATCGTCGTCTACGTGGCGATCATGGCGGCCAAGCTGCAGCGGATCGAGCGCGAGCTGCGCGAGCTGGCGGGCTTCGCCGAGCAGCGCCGGCAGGAGGAGGAGCGGGAGGAGGTGCGCGCCTGATGAGCGAGCTGCTGGCGCTCGGCGTCTCCCACAAGACCGCGCCGCTCGACCTGCGCGAGCGGCTCTCGCTGACCGAGGGGCGCGCGGTCGGCGCCCTGCACGAGCTGACCTCGGCCGCCGGCATCCACGAGGCGGCCTCGATCTCGACCTGCAACCGCACCGAGCTCTACCTGATCGTCTCCGACCCGGTCGAGGCCGAGTCGACAGCGCTCGGCGTCCTCACCCGCCAGGCGGAGATCCGCCCGACCGAGCTGCTCAATCACCTCTATTCGCTGCGCGCCGGCGAGGCGGCCCGCCATCTGCTGCGGGTCACCGCCGGCCTCGACTCGATGATCGTCGGCGAGGCGGAGATCCAGGGGCAGGTCAAACGCGCGTACGAGCTGGCCCTGGTCGAGGGCGCGACCGGGCCGATCCTCAACCGCCTCTTCCGCGCCGCGCTCGCCGCCGGCGGCCGCGCCCGCGAGGAGACCGGGATCGGCGAGAAGGGCGTTTCGATCCCCTCCGTGGCGGTCGAGCTGGCGCGGCGGGCGCTCGGCGACCTCTCCGAGCGCCGCGTGCTGGTGGTCGGGGCCGGGCAAACCGCCGAGCTGGTCGCCAGGGCGCTGGTCGCCCGCGGCGTCCGCACCGTCTTCGTCGCCAACCGCCGCTACGACCGGGCGATCGGCCTGGCGCAGAACTTCGCCGGGACGGCGGTCCGCTTCGAGGAGCTGCCGGCGCAGCTCGAAACTGCCGACATCGTCGTCACCGCGACCAACTCCCCGCACCACATCGTCGAGCGCGACGACCTCGGGCTGGTGATGGCGGCGCGCGAGGGCCGGCCGCTGCTGGCGATCGACATCGCCGTGCCGCGCGACGTCGAGCCCGCCTGCCGCGAGATCCCCGGGGTCACGGTCCACGACATCGACGACGTGCAGCAGATCGTCGAACGCAACGCCAGCGGGCGCGAGGCGGAGGCGACGCGGGCCGAGCAGATCATCGAGGCCGAGCTCGACCGCTTCGACCGCTGGCTGGCGGCGCTCGAGGTGGTGCCGACGATCGCGGCGCTGCGCGGGCGCGGCGAGGAGGTCGTGCGCCGGGTGCTGGCCGAGAACGAGCCTCGCTGGGAGAGCCTCAGCGAGGCCGACCGCGAGCGCCTCGAGGCGATGGCGAAGGCGATCGCCTCCCGGCTGCTGCACGAGCCGACGCTGCGGATGCGGCGCTCGGCCGGGACCGAGGAGGCCTACGTATATGTGAGCGCGCTGCGCGAGCTGTTCGGGCTCGATGTCGAGACGGAGCCGGAGGGGGAAGACAAAGGCAGCGTCACCGAGCTGCGGAGAACCAATCCCGGTAGGGGTTCCACTTAACTTTTTCGAGCCGCGTCTGTGGCTACCGACTATGGCCGGCTGCGAAAAAGTACAAGACGTTCCACCCCTACCGGGATTGGTTCTCAACCCCCAGCGATGCTCCGAATAGCCACCCGCAGCAGTGCATTAGCTTTGGCTCAGGCACGGCAGGTGGCTGAGATGCTGGGCGGGGCGGAGCTGGTCGAGGTTTCCTCGGATGGGGAGCTTGGGGACAAGTCGCGGTTTGTAAGGGGGGTCGAGCGGGCGTTGCTTGATGGGGAGGCCGATGTTGGGGTGCACTCGGCTAAGGATTTGCCGGGGGAGATGGCGGAGGGGCTGGAGATCGCTGCGGTGCCGGAGCGGGAGGAGCCGGCGGATGCGTGGGTCGGGGCGGGGTCCTCGCTCGAGGACGTGCCCGAGGGGGCTCGGGTTGGGACCGCGAGCTTGCGACGGCGGGCGCAGCTGCTTGCGGCGCGTCCTGATCTGCGGGTCGAGGATCTGCACGGCAACGTCGACACGCGGCTGCGCAAGCTCGCCGAGGGGGAGCTGGACGCGATCGTGCTCGCCGTTGCCGGGTTGCGGCGGCTCGGGCGCGAGGGGGAGATCGCCTTCGCGATCCCGGTCGAGCGGATGGTCCCCGCCGCAGGGCAGGGAGCGTTGGCGCTGCAGGTGCGCGGCGGCGACGCCGGGGCGGCCGAGGCCCTGGCGCCGCTGGGCGACGCGAACGCGCTCCGCGAGCTGACCGCCGAGCGCGCCGCGGTCGCCCTGCTCGACGCGAGCTGCGCGACCCCGATCGGCGTCCATGCCCGTGTCCAGGGAGAGCGGGTCGAGATCGACGCCTTCGTCGGCCTCCCCGACGGCAGCGAGTGGCTGCGCGACCGGGTCGAGGGCGACGCGGCGGAGCCCGCCGCGGCCGGCGCCCTGCTCGCCGAGCGCCTGCTCAGCGCCGGCGCCCGCGACCTCCTCGACCGGGCCGAGGCGCTTGCGTGAGCGCCCGACCGGGGGTCGTCTACCTCGTGGGGGCGGGGCCGGGCGACCCGGCGCTGATGACCGCGCGCTCGCTGGAGCTGATCGCCGCCGCCGACGTGATCTTCCACGATCGGCTGATCCCGCCGGGGGCGCTGGACGTCGCCCGCGAGGGCGCCGAGCTCGTCTACGTCGGCAAGCGGCCGGGCGTGCCATCTGTGCCTCAGGAGGAGATCGGCGAGCGGCTGATCGAGGCGGCGCGGGCCGGTCGAAGCGTCGTCCGGCTGAAGGGCGGCGACCCGTTCGTCTTCGGCCGCGGCGGCGAGGAGGGCGAAGCGCTGCGCGAGGCGGGCGTCGAGTTCGAGGTGGTGCCGGGAGTGACCGCGGGGGTCGCCGCGACCGCCTACGCCGGCATCCCCGTCACCCACCGCGACGAGGCCTCGGCGGTCGCCTTCGTCACCGGCCACGAGGACCCGGAGAAGCCCGAGTCGGCGCTGGACTGGGAGGCGCTCGCGCGCTTCCCCGGCACGCTCGTCTTCTACATGGGCGTGAAACGGCTGGCCGAGAACGCGGCGGCGCTGATCGCTGCCGGGCGCGACCCGGAGGAGCCGGCGGCGGCGGTCGAGCGCGGCACGATGCCCGGGCAGCGCACGGTGACGGCGACTCTGGGGACGATCGCCGCCGCGGTCGAACGCGAGGGCGTCGGCGCCCCGGCGCTGATCGTCGTCGGGCCGGTCGCGGCGCTGCGCGAGCGGCTCGCCTGGCTGGAACGGCGGCCGCTGCATGGCCGGCGCGTCCTCGTCACCCGCGCCCGCGCCCAGGCCAGCGGCCTCGCGTCGTCGCTGCGCGACCTCGGCGCCGCGGTCGTCGAGCTGCCGGCGATCCGGATCGAGCCGCGGATCGAGAGCGAGGAGGTCCGCCGCGCTGTCGCCTCGATCGGCGAATACTCGCTCGTCTGCGTCACCAGCCCCAACGGGGCGCACCTGCTCTTCGAGGCGCTGGCCGACGAAGGCGAGGACGGGCAACCGAAAGGCGCCGCCAAGCGAGACGCCCGCGCCCTCGCCGGCGCGACCGTCGCGGCGATCGGGCCGGGGACCGCACGCGCCCTGGCTTCGCACGGCATCGCCGCCGACGTCGTTCCGGAGCGCTTCGTCGCCGAGGCGCTGGTGGAGGCGCTGGCGGGAGTCGAGGTCGAGGGGCGCCGCGTCCTCGTCGCCCGCGCCGCGGAGGCCCGCGACGTGCTTCCCGACGCGCTACGCAAGGGGGGCGCCGAGGTCGACGTGGTCGCGCTGTACGAGACGGTGCGCGAGGAGCCCGATCCCGAGGCGGTCGAGGCGGCGCAGGGCGCCGACTACGTCACCTTCACCTCCTCCTCGACCGTCCGCAACCTGGTCGAGGCGCTCGGCGACCGCTTCCCAGCCTCCGCGCGCGTCGTCTCGATCGGCCCGGTGACCAGCGCGGCCGCCCGCGCCGCCGGCCTCGCCGTCGAGGTCGAGGCCGAGCGCCATGACATCGACGGCCTCCTCGCCGCCCTCCTCGCCGACGCCGCCGGCTGAGTCGAGCAGCGCCGCGAAGTGCGGTAGTCCTTTGTAGGGCTATGCCGGCCAAAGGACTGCCACGGACGGATGCCGCGGCCATTGGGGCGCCGCACCGGCACTTCCGCCGCACCGACTCGACCAACACGCGCGCCCGCGAGCTGGCCGCGGCGGGCGCCCCGCACGGCACCGTCGTCACCGCCGCCGAGCAGACCGCGGGACGCGGGCGCCAGGGCCGAACCTGGGCCGCTCCGGCGGGCAAGGCGCTCCTCTACTCGGCCATCGTCCGCCCACTCGAGGAGCGCCACGTGCTGCTCCCCCTCGCCGTCCCCCTCGCCGTCTGCGAGGCGGCCGAGGAGCTGCAGCCCGGAATCGAATGCGGCGTCAAGTGGCCGAACGACATCTGGCTCGACGGTCGCAAGCTGGCGGGAGTCCTGATAGAGGCCCGCCCGCAGGACAGCTGGGCAGTCATCGGCATCGGCCTGAACCTCTCGATCGCTCCCGACGAGTTCCCGCCCGACCTCCGCGCCATGGCGGTCTCACTCTTCGGCTCGAACGAGGAGGGTCGGGGGAAGTCCCGCCGGAGCCTCCCCGCTGTTGCTCCGCCGGGACTTCCCCCGACCCTCCCCACCGCAACCGAAGTCCTGAGCCGCCACCTCGCCGCCTGGATCGACGCGGAGCCCGACGCAGTGCTTCCGGAGTGGCGCGCCCGCGACGCCCTGCGAGGCCGCGAGGTCGCCTGGGACGGCGGCTCAGGAATCGCCGACGGCGTCGACGACCGGGGTTATCTGCTCGTCGTCGCTCCCGACGGAGAGCGCGTCGCCCTCGGCGCCGGCGAGGTCCACCTGCGCCTCTGAGTCGCCTTCCGCCGCGTCCGGCCCAGACCGCTTGGCAGCCCGATCCTTTCCACTCCGCTTGGACGACCGCTTGGCGTTCTGCGCCCCGTCACCCTGCTCAGCCTTCTTCGGGCCCCGTTTCTTGCGCCGCCGCTTCCCGCCTTTGGGGAAATTGCGCAGCAGCTCGCGGGCGACCGCGGACGGTTTCCGGGCCAGCCGCATCCGCGCGCCGCGCAGCACCTCCTCGCCCTCGGGGGTGTGGGAGACGGCCGCCGCCAGCAGCGCCACCGCCAGCCGCCGGTCGTGTTTGCGGGAGGCGTGGACGAGGCGGCGCGCGTTGCGGCCGTGCGCGCGGCCGGAGGAGTTGACCAGCAGGCCGAGCAGCCGCTTGGTCTCCGGCCAGCGCTGCACCGCGTACTCCTCGTGCAGCTCGCGGGTGTAGGAGGCGAGCCGCCAGACCCACGCCTGCGCCTGGTCGCGGCGGCCGATCCGCTTGTCGACCAGCGCCTGCAGCAGCGTCTTGGTCCCGGCCCGCTTGTCCTCGCGGCTCCAGGTGCCGACGATGTCGATCGCGTCGTCGAAGGCGTCGGGGTCGCCGAGGTCGGCGATCTCGCCGAGCGCTTTCAGCCGCAGCTGGGCGTTGCGGTTGCGCTGCACGCAGGTGAGCAGGAAGCGGCGGCGCAGCTCCTTGGTGCGGTCGTTCTGCAGCATCGCCCGCGCCCGCCGCCAGCCCTGGGTGTTGACCCGCGCCCCGGCCAGCGCCGCCCAGGCGTGCTGCTCGGGGTAGTCGAGGTTCTCGACCGCGATCCGCCAGATCTCGCGTTCCAGCACCTCCATCCGCTTCGCCTCGACGTCGGAGACCGGCACGATCCGCCGCTCGACCCGCACCTTGCGCCCGCGCCCGCGCCGCACCGGCCCGACCACGATCGCGCCGCCGCGGTAGACGTCGCGGTCGAGCAGGCTGTGCAGGGTGACGATCGCCTCGTCGTGGGTGGTGGCGGGGTGGACGAAGTCGATCACCAGCCCCGCCTCCTTGCCCGGCGCGCGGCGGGTGACGCGGCCGACCCGCTGCTGGTAGATCCGCCGCGAGGCGGTCGGCGCCAGGTGCATGCAGATCGTCGCCCGCGGCGAGTTCCATCCCTCGGCCAGCAGCATCGCGTTGCAGAGGACGTCGACGTCGCCGCGCTCGAAGCCGGCGAGGATCTCGGCCAGCTCGCGCTTCGGCGTCTCGCCGGAGACGGCGCGGGCGTTGATGCCGGCGTTGCGGAAGGCTTTGGCGACGTTCTTCGCGTGCTGGACGCCGGCGGTGTAGAGGACGCCGGGGACCTTGCGGAAGCGCGAGCGGTAGAGGTCGGCGATCGCGACGTTGAACGGCTCCTGGTCGAGCAGGGCGGCCAGCTCCTCCTGGTCGAAGTCCTGGTCGACCTCGCCTTTGCGCAGCGGCACCTTGGCGATCGTCCGCACGCCCGGGCCGGGCGGGATGCGGAGGCAGCGCAGCGGCGCGATCACCCCGCGCCGCGCCGCCTGGGCGAGGTCGAAGCGCGAGGTCTGGGTCGGGAAGAGGTCGGCGACGTGGCGGGCGATCAGCGCCCCGGTCGCGGTCATGCCGATGAAGACGGGGCCGGTCCAGGCGCGGATGCAGGCGCTGGTTTTCTCCCCCAGCGCGGTGTGCGCCTCGTCGCAGATCACGATCGAGTAGGCGTCGGAGATGCGGTTGTGGTTGCGGACGAACCACTGGTAGGTCTCCACCGTGACCGGGCCGTCCGGGTCGTCGCGGCCGTCGAGCAGCGGCGGGCGCAGCCGCTCCTTGTAGCCGCGGTCGGAGATCTCGCCGATGAACTGGTCGACCAGGTTGCGGCGGTGGGTGAGGATCAGGACGCCGCCCGTTTTGGTCGCCTCGATGAAGCCGACCGCGGCGACGGTCTTGCCGGCGCCGGTCGCGTGCTCGAACCAGAAGCGGCGCGCCGCGCCCGGGTCCTCCGGCGCCTCCTCGACCACCTCCTCGTCCTCGCCGCCGGGTTGTTCCTCCCAGTCCTGCGGCTCCTCGTCGGGCGCCAGGTCCTCGTCCTCCTCGAGGGCCTCGTCCCCGTTCGCCAGGGCTTCGTCGCCGCCCGCCTCCGGCTCCGACTCCAGCTCCTCCGCGACGGCCGCGCCGCCGTTGGCGCCGTTGCGCCGCTCCCCGTCGGCGACGACCTGCTGCTGGGCGATCAGCTCCGCCAGGGTGCCGGAGAGGGCGTCCACCTGGTGCGGCGAGAGCTCGGCGCCGTCGCGCAGCTTCGGCGGCTCCTCGGCGAGAAACCGCTCCAGCCCCAGCAGCATCGAGAAGTTCTGCCGCCACTCGATCGAGGGGCTCTCGGCCCCGGCGTCGAGCTCGCTCAGGGCGCCGTCGAGGGCGCGGCGGCGCGCGGTGCCCTCCGCGAGCGCGTCCGGCCCCTCGCCTTCGAGCAGGAACGGCTCGCGGGCGAACTCCGCCGCACGCTCGATCTCGGCGCCTGAAGGAACTGCCGCTCCCGCGGCAACGTCGCTGGTCTTGGCCATAGAAGGCTTCTGGGTTCGCCCCCGCCGAGAACGAGACGTCGGCTTGGGCAATGAACGAGGACTACCGGAGGTCCAGTATCTCTTTTCCCCCGGAGATCTCAGAGGTCCGCATACCGGCGGACCGAACGTACGTATTGTAATCAAGGATCCGATGAAGAAGGGACAGATTCTCTCCGCGGCGGCCTGCGCCGCCCTCGGCCTGGTCATCGCAGTGTCCGGCTGCGGGGCCGCTCAGGGCGGCGACTACGGCGGCCGGCACCCCGACTACGGGCGCGCCCTGGCGGGATCGCCGGCGCCGCTGGCGGCGCTGCACCGCCAGGCCGACGCGCTGCTCCCCGGCGGCGGCGCCGCTTACGAAAAGCGGATCGCCGGGCTGCGGGGATACCCGGTCGTCGCCAACGTCTGGGCCTCCTGGTGCGGTCCCTGCCGCTTCGAGTTCCCGGTCCTGCAGAAGCTCGCCGCCCGCTACGGCAAGCGGGTCGCCTTCCTCGGGATCGACTCCGACGACTCCGACGACGCCGCCAGGACCTTCCTCTCCGAGGCGCCCGTCCCCTACCCCAGCTACACCGACCCCGACAAAGGGCTCGCCGACTCGATCGGCGCCAGCCACGGCTTCCCCGACACGGCTTTCTACGACCGCTCGGGCAAACTCGTCTACCTGAAGCAGGGGCCCTATCTCCACGATTCCGAACTGGAAGCCGACGTGCGCCGCTACGCGCTGGGGTCGTGATGAGGTCGTGACCGCTGAGATCGTCGTCCTGCTGGCGCTGGCGGTGGTGCTGTTCATCGCCGAGGCGCACGTGCCGAGCGGGCTCCTCGGCGTGCTCGGAATCGGCGCCCTGGTCGGGGCGGGGCTGATCTACCGCCACGAGGGCCACAGCCTGCCGGTCGCCGCGATCGTCGCCGTCGCGGTGGCGCTGGGAGCGCTCGTCCTGCTCGCCGCCCGCAAAGCGCTCGCCGCCCACCGCAACCAGCCGGTCCGCACCGGCTACGAGGAGATCAAGGGGGCGCGGGCGGAGGTCCGCTCGGCGCTCGACCCGGAGGGCCAGGTCTTCATACAGGGGGCGATCTGGCACGCCCGGCTGCGCGGCGGCGAGGGCCGGGTCGAGGTTGGGGGTAGAGTCCGGGTCGAGTCGGTCGACGGCCTCACCCTGGTGGTCCGGCCGGAGTCCGAAACCGAGCAAGGAGCGAGCTAGATGGCAGCGCTGATCGCACTGGTCGTCGTCCTGGCGATTCTCCTCGTTGTGCTGGCCGCCTCGGTGCGGGTCCTGCGCGAGTACGAACGCGGCGTGATCTTCCGGCTCGGCCGCCTGATCGCGCAGAAGGGGCCGGGGCTGATCCTGCTGATCCCGTTCGTCGACCGGATGGTCAAAGTCGACCTGCGGACGGTGACCCTCAACATCCCCCCGCAGGAGGTGATCACCCGCGACAACGTCCCCGCCGGGGTGAACGCCGTCGCCTACTTCCGCGTGATCGACTCCCGCAAGGCGATCACCGAGGTCGAAAACTACCTCCTCGCCACCTCGCAGATCTCGCAGACGGCGCTCCGTTCGGTGCTCGGCAAGGCCGAGTTCGACCAGCTGCTCTCCGACCGCGAGCGGCTCAACGAGGAGCTGCAGAAGATCATCGACGAGTCGACCGAGCCGTGGGGGGTGAAGGTGACCGCGGTCGAGATCAAGGACGTCGAGATCCCGGAACAGATGCAGCGGGCGATCGCGCGGCAGGCCGAGGCCGAGCGCGAGCGGCGGGCGAAGATCATCAACTCCGAGGGCGAGTTCCAGGCGGCCCAGAAGCTCACCGACGCGGCCGACATCATCAGCACCAATCCGGCTTCGCTGCAGCTGCGGTACCTGCAGACGCTGCTCGAAATCGGCACCAACCAGAACACGACGGTGGTCTTCCCGCTGCCGATGGACGTGCTCGAGCCGTTCGTCGCCGGCCAGCAGGGCAGGGGCGGGAGCAGGCCGAAAGCGCCCAAACCGCCGCCTCCGCCCGAGCCGCCAACCGACCTTCCCCCCTCGCGGTCCTGAGCGCGCCCGAGCTCCGCATCGACCAGCTCACCGGCCTGCCGGTGATCCTCGCGCCGGGCCGGGCCGATCGTCCCGACCAGTTCGCCTCCGGTGAGGCGGCAACGGAGAAGGACAACGCGGCGCAGGAGCGCTGCCCGTTCTGCGAGGGACGCGAGGACCGCACCCCGCCCGAGGTCCACGCGGTCCGCCCCGGCGGCGGCCCCGCCGACAGCGACGGCTGGACGACGCGTGTGGTGCCCAACCTCTACCCCGCGCTCGGCGACCCCCGGGAGGAAACGGGCGGCGAGGACGCCGTGGGGGCCGAAGCGGGTGCCTTTGCCAGCGGCGGCGACCCGCTGCTGGCGTCGCGGCGCGCCGGCGAGCCCGATCTCTTCTCCTCGCGCCCGGCGGTCGGCGCCCATGAGGTGATCGTCCACTCGCCCCGGCACGCGACCGCGATGGCCGAGCTCGGCGAGGAGCAGTTCGCGCTGGCCGTCGCGACCTGGCGCGAGCGGATGCGCGCCCACGCCGAGGCCTCCTACGTGCAGCTGATCGTCAACGAGGGAGGCGGCGCCGGGGCCTCGCTGGAGCACACCCACGCCCAGCTCTACGCGCTGCCGTTCGTGCCGGCGGCGGTCGCCCGCGAGCGCGAGCGCGCCGGCGCCTACGCCGAACGCACCGCCGGCGGCGGGCTGCTCGGCGACGTGCTGGCGGAGGAGGTGCGGCGCGGGGAGCGCCTCGTCGCGATCGACGAGGAGGCGGCGCTGATCTGCCCCTGGGCCTCGCGCTCGCCGTTCGAGCTGCGGGTGATCCCGCGCCGCGAGGCCGCCGGCTTCGAGCGGGACGAGGCCGGCGCCGCGATGATCCGCACCGCGCTGCGGGTCCTCGCCGAGCGCCTCGGCGGCCCGCCCGAGCTCAACCTCTGGGTCCGCACCGCCCCCCGCGGCGCCGATCGGTTCCACTGGCACGTCGACATCGCTCCCCGGCTTACGGTCAAGGCGGGCTTCGAGCTCGGCGCCGGCGTCGACATCAACGTCTACCCGCCGGAGCGCGCCGCCGCCGACCTCCGCGAAGCCCTCTCGGGCTGAGCCCGCGTCAGGCCAGCGCCGCGCCGAGATCCGCCGCGAGGCCGGGGTCGAGAAGGTCCCCGTCCGCCGAAAGCACCCCCCGCCCGATCCGCCGGGCGATCGCCACGTAGGAGGCGTCGTAGAAGGTGAGCCGGTGCGCGAGGGCGAGCTCCGCCGCCGCGCGGTGATCCTCGGCGAGCATTCCCAGCGGCTCTCCGCAGATCTCCAGCAACAGGTCGAGCGCGGCGCCGATCTTCTCGGCCGGCCAGCCCGAATGGATCGTCAGGATGTTGCCGACCTCGTAGAAGGCGAGGCTGGTCGTGCGCATCGGCAGGCGCCCGATCGCCTCCCGAGCCAGCTCGGCATCGGGCTCGCGGTCGATCGGCAGGAACCACTTGGCGGCGACGCTCGCGTCCACGACCCAGGCCTCGCCCGCGCGCGGCGGCGCGATGCTCACGAGTCCCGCCCGCGATCCGCTCGGACCAGGGCGGCGGCGTCGAGCGGACCGGCCCAGGACGCGCTCATCGCGTCGAGGTCGGCCAGCACCGCGTCGCGTGGCCGGGAGAGGAGGCCGAGCTCTCGGCGGGCGGCCTTCTGCAGCAGGGCGCTGCGGCTGGTTTCCCGCCGCTTCGCCTCCTCGTCGAGCATGCCGAGCAGGCTGTCGGGGATCGAGATCATCACCTTTGCCATGTCTGGAGTATATACCTTCGGCAATACCCCATCGATTACGCCGATCGCGTCCATGCCCTCCCAAGTGTTCGGGGGCGACGATCTCTCCCCCCCCTATAGGGTCCGAGCCCATGGCGCCCAACCCGCGACCGATCCCGCGCTTCATCGCCGACACGACCCAGGAGGGGATTCCCCATGGCCGCTTCGAGGAGCGCCTGCGGGAGGCCTTCGCCGCGGCGATCGCGAAGCTCGACGACCTTCCCGAGGGCGCCGAGCTGCCGGCCGAGGTCGACTGGTTCCCGGAGCGCGCCTGGGGCGGCCGGACCTGGGTCCCCTGCTCGGCCCGCACCGAGAGCGCCGAGGGGAGGCTGGAGCTGTACGGCCACGTCTCCTACGTGCAGCCGTCCGGCGGCGAGCCGGGCGACTTCGAGGCCAAGGCCGACTTCACCGACGTGCTCGCGGAGGACAACCCGGGGTGGAGGATCGACCTCAACGACGACGTGATCGGCCGCTGGCGGGGGGAGAACGGGCGGGCCGGCGCGGTCACCCTGGTCTGGGGACGACCGCTGGTCCGCGGCGCGGTCGCCGCCACCGCCGAGCTCGACGCCGAGACCGTCGACCAGGAGGAGATCTCCCAGGACCGCTTCACCCTGATCGCCCTCGACGCCCTCGAGGGCTACGGCGACGAGATCTTCGTCGAGATCAAGCTCTGGAACCGCCGCGCCTTCGAGCTCGCCTCGGAGAGCCTCTACGGTTAGCTTTGGAGGCGGCGCTAAACCCGCGATAATTCCAGCCATTGCCCCGATAGCTCAGCTGGATAGAGCGATCCCCTCCTAAGGGATAGGCCGCTGGTTCGAATCCAGCTCGGGGCGTCGTTACCTGGAGGATGCCGATGCCGGACACCACCTGCCACATGTCGATCTCGCTTGACGGCTTCGTCGCCGGGCCGGGCCAGAGCCGGGAGAATCCGCTGGGGAAGCGCGGCATGGAGGTCCACGGCTGGCACCTCGGCGACGAGCGCGCGAACGACGCCGACGCGACGGCGGAGGGCTGGCTGATGCGACCGCGCGGGGCCTACGTCATGGGCCGCAACATGTTCGGGCCGATCCGCGGCGAGTGGGACGAGGACTGGGATGGATGGTGGGGCTCCGAGCCGCCCTACCACGCGCCGGTCTTCGTGCTCACCCACCACGCCCGCGAGCCGATCGAGATGGAGGGCGGCACGAGCTTCCACTTCGTCACCCAGGGCTTCGAGGCCGCATACGCGCAGGCGCGTGAGACGGCCGGCGAGGATGGCGTCGACATCGCGGGCGGCGCCTCGACCGTCCGTCAGGCGCTCGCCGCCGGAGTGATCGACGAGCTCACGCTCGACCTGGTCCCCGTCCTGCTGGGGTCCGGCGAGCGGCTGTTCGACGGAGTCGAGTCCTTCGGGTTCGAACCGGTCGAGGTGCTCCATTCTCCGCTCGCCACGCACATCCGCTACCGGCGGGCGGAGTGAGGAGCATCGCGGGCGACCCACCAGGCCCGGCCGGCCCGATCGGTTACTCAGGCGTGATGGCGACGACCGGGATCGGGCGCGAGGTCAGCTTCTGGTAGGCGGTGTAGCGGTCGCCGTTGTTCTCGTTGACGATCTTCCAGACTCGCCCGAACTCGGGATCCGAGGGGTCGACCACTCTCGATCGCCCCTGCCGCCGTTCGCGGCCAACCTGGATCTCCACCTCCGGCTTCGCCTCGAGGTTGAACAGCCAGGCCGGAGCCCTGTCGGAGCCCCCGTTGGAGGCGACGACGAGATAGTCGGCGCCGTCGCGGGCGTAGACGAGGCCGTTCGTCCGCGTCACCCCGGAGCGGCGGCCGGTGGTCCGCAGCAGCAGCGTCGGCACCCCGATCAGGCGATGCCCGAGCCGCCCGTCGGTGGCCTTGTAGATTCGCTCGTGAACGCGGAGGACGTGGCTGAGGAGGCTCACTGCCGCAAAGCCTAGACCGAGATCGGGCTACGCGCGCATTCTCCCCTCCGAGCCTACGAGGCGCCCAAGAGGCGGAAGGCCTGTTGAGCCCGTACGAGAGTGTCGAAGGGAAACGCGGCTGCGAGCGCGGGATCGCCGAAGCTCAGAGCCTCGTCCACGTTTCGCAGCCACTTCCTCTCGCTCGTTCTCAGCTGCTCGTCGTCCGCAAGGGCACGAGGATCTTCGACATAGCTCAACAGCCTGATCAGGTCCTGTCGATCGGAGCGGGACTTCCCCCTGCGCCGTTTGGCAACGGCCCTTGCCTTGATCAGGATCGCGCCGAGCAGCGTCGGCCGGCGCACGGCAACTGGCGACGAATTCGCCAGCTGAACGAGAACCACCTCCGTTCGCCTCAGGGCCTGGCTACCACCGGAAACCTGAAAGGTCCTCAGCCCGCCAACCGTCTTCGGATCGGCACGCAGCCCATCCGGGCCCAGGATCTCCACCATCTCGCCATCGAGTTGGAAGCGGTACCCGACCTCCGGCTTAGATCGGGGAGGCGTCGCAACCTTCGCTCCCTTCTCGACGAGAATCGAAGCGATCTCTTCGGTCATCGCCGGGGGCTTGCGAGCAGCGCCAAGAATGTCGATGTCCGTGGTCGGACGCAGATCATCCTCGCGCTCGAAGCCATGAAGCTGAACCATCAGACCGCCGATCAGTGACCATTCGCGGTCGACGCCGAAAGCCGCGGCAAGGTCAAGGGCCAGCGACCAGAGGCGACTCGCCTCCGGAGTCACGGGCTCGATGCGTACCACTGCGAGAGATGCAGCCTCGGCCAAGTGTCAACGGCCCTTCGGGCGCGCATGTCGTCGCCGATCGATCTGACGAACGAGCTTCCTGCCTGCTGCCTCTGAGCGCGGGTCAGGATCATCGGCTAGGTCGAGAGCCACCGCGGCCGGCGGGGCAATGGATCGGCCGGCGACGTTCTGCCAGGTGTCATCTGGAACCACCCGAAGGCGAACGTTGCCGTCGATTCCCCCGGGGGAGAGCGCGTGCTCATCTTTGAAGCGCTGAACCTGGGACTGCGCGATGTATCCATCTGCCTCGCGGCTCGCCAGCAGGCCGGCTCCCATTGAGCCCGCCGCGCTTATTCCGGAGGGAACGAGTGCCTCGTCTTCAAGCAGGTGGGAAATCTCCCCCGGGTGGGCCCTGTACATGGAGATCCGGGATCGGCCTCGAAGACGGGGCGCTAACGCCGCCAACCCCTCCAGCGCGAGGGCTCTCCTGAGTCGGGAGCGAACACTCGGATTGAGCTCCGGAGCGTCCTCGCCCGAGGCGAGCAGCAGCAGCGCCCACGCGTTCCGGGGGGTGAACCGGCGTCCTCTGAATGCCCCCTTTCTTCGCCGCGCCTCCACTGCGCTTCGCTCAATCAGCCAACGGTCGCCGATCTTCACGGCAGGCAACTGCCCCTTCGATGCCATCGCCCTCACGCGGGCCGAGCTCAACTTCAAGCTGCGGGCAGCCTCCGGAACGGAGATCGGGTCAACCATCCCTCAAATATAGCGCTCACGAAATATTTGCGTCATATATTTCTTTAGCACAATATTTGCGTCAACGCCACGAAGCTGGGTCAGATCTTCTTCGCCGCCTTGTTCGCCGTTTCGCCGACGTCGCGCACGGTGTTCGCCACCCGGCTGACGCCCTGGCCGAAGCGATCCGCTCGCTTCGCCGCGTCGACGACGGCGTCGCCGATCTTCTTCGCGTCCGGCTTCATGCCGTTCGTCTTCGGCATCGGGACGCCCATGACCTTCTGGCGTTTGCCCGAGCGCGCCGCGGCGACCGCGCCGGCGACGCCCGCGAGCGCCGCCCCCGAGGCGAGCAGGGGGACCTTCGCCTTGCTGGCCAGCGGCGGGATGCCCTTGGCGCCGCGCTTCACCGAATCGGCGACGCCGTTGGCGACGCCGTTCGACCCGTTCGACGACTGGGCCGATTTCGGGGACTGGGCCGATTTGCCGCGCGCTTTGGCGGCGCTTGCTTTGGCTTTGCTCGCTTTGGTCGAGGACCGGCTCGAGCCGTTCGATTTCGAGCTCGAAGATCGGGGTTTCGAGGAGCCCGATCGTCGGGTGCTGGATTTGGATTTCGTCTGCGGCACTGTGATCTTCCTTTCTCCCCAACAGCCATGGAGGCTGCTGCCTCCCGAGAAGGCTCCGTTACCCGCTTGTTGGACGAGATAACCAATCGAAACGCGGTGCTCGTGTTTCGCTCGAGCAGAGCGGGTATCCAGGACGTCAGATGAGGCGTCGAGCGCATAGCCCGCGCCGGGACGGACCGGCAAGGCAGCTCCTCGGGACCTTGCTCGCCGCGGCGCTGCTGGCTGCCGCCCTGGCTGCCGTGGGATCCGCCGCGCCCGGCTCCTCGAACCTCAGGATCGCGAAGACCGGCAGCCCCGACCCGGTGCGCGTGGGCGCCCAGCTGACCTACACGATCTCGGTCGAAGACCTGGGGCCGGCCCCGGCCACGGGAGTGACCGTCGCCGACGACCTCCCGAAGGGCGTCGACCTCGTCTCCGCCACGGGCCCGTCGGGAGCCTGCTCGGCGCACGGAGGGAAGCTCGCCTGCCCGATCGGCGCCCTCTCGCCGGTGGGCGTCAACTACGGCGGAAGCCCGGCGAGCGTAACCGTGGTGGTGATCCCCCGGCAGCCAGGCACGATCCGGAACACCGCGACGGTCAAGGGCGACCAGAAAGACCCGGCCAACGCCAACAACAAGGCCACGGCCACGACCCATGTCCTCGCGGCCCCGACCTGCAGGGGCTTCACGGCGACGATCGGCGGCACCCCCGGTGACGACACCCTCGTCGGCACGCCCGGCCCCGATGTGATCGCGGCGCTCGGCGGCAACGACCGCATCTTCGCGAGGTCGGGCCGCGACCTGGTCTGCGCCGGCGGCGGCAACGACCACATCGCCGCCGGCAGCGCCGCCGACCGCGTCTTCGCCGGCGGCGGGCGCGATCGCCTGCTCGGCCGCGGCGGCCCCGATCTCCTCAGGGGCTCGGGCGGCAGCGACGTCCTCAAGGGTGGCCGGGGCTCCGACCGCCTGCGCGGCGGCCGCGGCTTCGACCGCTGCCGCGGCGGCTCCGGAGCGGATTCGATCAAGGGCTGCGAGCGCTGAATGGGAATCGTTATTAACGAATTACACTTTTTTCGTTAATAACAGTCCTGAACCCCGCCCGTTAATAACGCCGAGCCCATACAACGGGGTCCGGAGCCGGCTGTTATTAACGAAAGTTGTCAATATCTATAATTAGCGTATGGCGAGGCTCGATCACGAGGAAACCCGGTCCGGGCGTCTCGTGCCGCAGGGAGAGGGCTACTCGGCGTTCATTCCAAAGCCCCTGCCGCCGACGCCGCCGATCGAGCTGAAAGCCGACCTGCTGAATTTGCTCGAGCAGGCCGGAACCGAGCTCGGCCGCCTCGATGGGATCGCCCGGGTGATCCCGGATCCCGACCTCTTCGTCAGCATGTACGTCCGCCGGGAGGCGGTGCTGAGCTCTCAGATCGAGGGGACCCAAAGCACCCTCGAGGATCTTCTCGAGCGCGAGATCGGCGCCGGCGCCGGCGACCGTCGCTCCGATGTCCTGGACATCGTCAACTACCTGCGAGCGATGAGCTTCGGCCTCGAGCGACTGGAGACGCTCCCCGTCTCCCTCCGCCTGATCCGCGAAATCCACCGAGAGCTGCTGAAGGACGGCCGGGGCTCGCGCGCTACCCCGGGAGAGTTTCGAAGGACGCAGAATTGGATCGGTGCCGAGGGCGCATCCATCGGGCAAGCGACCTTCGTCCCGCCTCCGGTCCCGGAGATGAAGAAGGCGATGGCGGAGCTGGAGAGCTTCCTGCACGAGGAGTCGCGCTATTCGACCCTGATCGAGGTCGGCCTCGCTCACGCCCAGTTCGAGACCATCCACCCCTTCCTCGACGGAAACGGAAGGGTCGGGCGGCTTCTCAACACCTTCCTCCTCGTCCAGCGAGGGGTCCTGCGGAAACCGCTCCTCTATCTGAGTCACTACCTCAAACTGCACCGCACCGAGTACTACGACCGCCTGATGGCCGTCCGCCTAAAGGGAGATTGGGAGGGGTGGCTTCGCTTCTTCCTGCGAGGCGTAGCGCAAACCGCAGAGGAAGCGAGCGCGACCGCCGGGAACATCTTCGAGCTGCGCGAAAGCGACAGGGCGCGGATCATCGAGCGGGGGCTCGGGGACAACGCGCTGCGACTGCTCTCCGCACTGTTCCAGCGGCCGCTGCTGACAGTGAACCTGGCGGCGCGCATCCTCGGCACGACGTACCCAACCGCGAGCCGGCTGGTCTCGCGCTTGGAGGACCTCGGAATCCTGGTGGAGATAACGGGACGCAGGCGCTCCCGGATCTACCGTTACGAGCCCTACGTCAGGCTCTTCGACGACGCTCAGGCCTCTTGACGATCCCTCAGACCGCTTTCACCCCGCACCGCTCCCAACGCGAGTCGCAGGGTTCGCCCCTGCCGCGACGAACCAAGGCCGTTGATTGAAACCTCGATGCCACGCGGCGTCGTCTTCCTGATCGTCGTCACGATCATGCTCCTCGGCCTCCGCTTCTTCTGGGTGCCGCGCAACCTCTACGCCTACCTGCTCGTATCGAAGCACCCGCTGGAAAAGCGGTTGCGACGGATGACCCTCCTGCACTTCCCGATCGTCCTGATCCACGCCCTGCTCTTCTATTGCGTCTGCCAGGCCTTCGTCGACGTCGCCAGCTCGACCGCTCCGCTCCATTCAAGCCTCGCTCGAGATCTCGCGACGCGTTTCGTCTTGTTCTACGCCGGCCTTCTCCTCGTCAACGGGGCGTGGCTCCTGCTCGGCTTCGGCAACCCGAGCAGGGCGACCGCCGAATGGATCTGGGGTTGGAACAACGTCGCCGCGACGCTGTTGGCGGTCGTGGCCTGGATCTTCTTCGAGGTGCTGGACATGCCGGTCGTCGCCTTCCTCTCGATCGCCGCGATGATCTTCGCCGCGAACAGCCTGATCGACCTCTGGAAAGCCTCGGCCCACTACATCCTCTTCCCCAAGTGGACCGCGGATGGGGAAGGCCCTGTCCCCGACGAGGGACGATGACGGAGGGAAGTCGCTAGCGCTGTCGCCTGTGCGGCCGGCGGCAGCGGGTCTTCAGCGCCGGCTTTCCGTTCAGCTTCCTGCCGTTCTGGGCCTTGAAGCGGGCGATTGCCTTGATGTGGTGGCGGCAGAGGTCGGTGGAGGCGACGAGGAGGCCGCGCTTGCCGCCGGGGATAGTGAGGGCGAACTTGGATACCGGCACGTCGGGGAGGGTGGCGAAGGTGGTGCGGACGCCGCCGTGGAAGGTGTCGAGGCGGCCGTCGAGGTCGATCGTGATCTGGCCTTCCAGGTGGGCGACGAGGTCGGGCAGGCGGTGGTTGGAGGAGCGCAGGTAGACCGGGCCTTCGAGCGGCTCGGAGAGCAGCGGCGAGTAGGCGCGGGCGTGGCCGTAGACGGAGCCCTTCGGGCACTGTCCGGCGGCGAACTGGGGGCGCGTGCAGATGTTCGCGAGCCGCGCCTGGTTGACGATCAGCGCGTGCGGGAGGGCGACCGAGGCGCTCGCCAGGTCGGCGTCGCCGTCGCGCGCGCTCAGCGTCACCCGCAGGCTCGGGTGCTTCGACCGGCGCGTCGCTCCGGCCAGCCGCAGGCCGACCTTGGGCCGGAAGCCGAGGCCCTCGCAGCCGGTGAGCGCGAACGGCTCGGAGACCGCGGCGGTGGAGAATGCCGCCGGGCTGGCGGGATTCGCGCCGCCCCCGCGCAGCGCGCCGGCGATCGACATCCCGCCCGCGCAGCTCGTCCCGGCGAGGACGAATTCCTTCTGGTCGAGGGAGAGGGCGACCGAGCGCAGGTCGAGCTTGGCGCCGCCGAAGACGTCCGGGAGCGGGTCGGAGACGGCGCGGATCCGGGCGGTTTCCGGGTCGACGAAGAGCGCCACCCGCACCACCGAGGCGCCGAGGTCGAAGGGCCCGGCCAGGGCCGGGATGACGACCGCGAGCGAGAGCGGAGCCCCCTTATATGGACCGGCGAGGTAGGCGGAGCCGTCGATGCGGACCGGGGACGGGCCGCTGCCGGCGAGGACCGAGGCGGAGCCGACCCGGCTCGCCGCCGGGCAGGAGGAGGCGCGGCGCTCCTCGCCTCCCGCCCGCCCCGCGGCGGCCGCGATCGCCGCCTCCGGGCAGTAAGGGATCCCGGCGAGCTTCGCGGTCAGCCCCGGCGGCAGGGTGAGGTCGGCGCCTTTCAGCTCCTGCTGGCCGTCGCTGCGGCCCAGCTCGAGCCGCAGCGGGCTGAAGGCCCGCGCCCGCGCGCCGTCCAGCTTGGCGGAGAAGCTCGGGGCGAAGCGGCGCTCGGCCAGCGTCTTCGGGCAGGTGCCGCCCCCCGGCGCCGCGCTCAGCCCGAAGCCGGGGGCGAAGGTCGCGTCGGCGTTGCCGCTCCACGGGGTCAGCCGGGCGCCCGCCAGGTGCTCGCCGCAGGTCGGCGGGCTGGTCAGCAGGCCGCCCGCGCGGTCGAAGTCGAGCGAGAGCGTGCGGAACGGGACCTGGGGCAGGCCGCCGTATGCCGGTTCGTCGAAGGTCGCGGTCAGCTGCCCGGTCGCAGGGTCGGCGGCGAGCGCGCCGAGCAGCCGCACGTAGACGCCGAACCGGGGCGCCTCGGCGTCGAGGAAGACGCGGTACTCGCGCCCCGAGGCCGGGTCCCGGCTCAGCTGTTCGCCGAGATAGAGCTTGCCGGCGAGCGAGTCCTTCGGCAGCACCGGGGTGTCGATCGCGACCGTCCCGATCTGCGAGCCGGCCGGGCAGGCGATCTGCGGCGGGCGCACCGCGGCGGGGTCCGTGATCCGGTCGCCGACCATCTGCCCCTTGCCGAAGGCCGCGTCGCCGCAGGCCTGCAGCGCGCCGGCGGCGGCGGGGTTCAGCCCCATCCCCTTCGGCAGGGTGACGACGGCGCGCTTCAGGTGCGACTGGGCGATCGGCGCCGAGGGGTCGAACGGGACTTCGACCCTGGCCGAGAGGGTCGTCGGGGAGTCGACCGCCGACGCCCCGACCCCGAGCGCGAAGCCGGGGCTGAACGGGACGAGGTCGCAGCCGGTCGGCAGGATCGTGTCGCCGGGGCCGATCGGCGTCGTCTCGAACGGAAGGCGAAGCTGGGGCGCTTCGTAGGAGTCGACGGTCAGGGTCGAGGTGGTCGAGCCGTGGCAGTCGCTGCCGACCGTGACCAGCCCGCCGTCGCCGCGCGAGCCTTCGAAGACCAGCCGCGCCCCGGTCAGCCCGAGCGCTTCGAGGTTCGGCGCCTGGCGGATCGTGAACCCCTCGTGGTAGTCGCCCTCCCAGGAGGCCGTCCCTTCGAGCAGCACCAGCGCGTTGACGATCGGGATGAAGAAGCCGAACTCGGCCGGCTCCCCTTCCTTCGGGACCACGTTGAAGACCGACGTGGTGAGCGAGATCGAGGTTTTCGGCGGCTGGAAGGCCGAGACGGTGACCGTCCCCACCTTCGCCCCTCTCGCGCCGCACAGTTCGGGGCCGCCCGGGCCGCCCAGCTCCGCCTCGGTGCAGCGCGGGACCGCTTCCGGGTTGACGCTCAGCCCCGGCGGCAGGTCGACGCGGATGTCCCGCACCTTCCCTTCGCCGGCCCCGCCCGGGTCGGTGTTGAGCTTGAAGTTGACGATGCCGAAGTCGGCCCGGCCGGCCACCTGGGTGAAGAACTGCTGCCGGTTGCCTTTGTAGGAGCAGGTGGGCGTGTCGCTGCTGCAGGTCCCCGCTTCCCACTGCTGCACCCCGAAGCCGGCCTGCGCCGAAGCCGGCGCCAGCAGCACGACCGCCAGCGCGCTCGCCAGCGCCGCTCCTCTGTTCCTCCGAATTCCCACCGCGTTCGCGCATACGCGAGCCGCGGCGCCCGGGTTCAGCCGGCGGACGCACCTCCGAGGCCGGGCGCACCTCGCCCGGCGGAGTCACCCTTCCTGGGAGAAGAGCTCCCCGGCGCGGATCCGCGCGGCCATGTCCTTGGACTCATCTCTATATACGTGGCCGTCCTCGAACTCGATCACCGGATATTTGCGCTGACCGGAGAGCTGCTCGAGCGCGTCGCGCTTGCCGGTCCGGAGCGGGCCCTTGACCAGCTCGTACTCGATCCCCTGCTCGTCGAGCGCCTTCTGCACCTTCCAGCAGGGGTGGGCGTTGATCTTCACCCACTCGCTGGAGCAGCGGTGGAGCTTGACCGGCATGGCGCGAGCATACCCGCGCGCACCAGCCGCGGGCAACCCCTACGGGCGCCCTCCTATCCCCGCGGCTCGTCGGTCAGCGCGCCGCTGAGGTCGGCGTCGACGAGCAGGCCCGGGTCGACGCCGCGCAGGTCGGCGCCGCTGAGGTCGGCGCCGGCCAGCTTCGTGTCGGTGAGGTCGACGGAGGTGAAGTCGATGCCGCGCAGGTCGGCGCCGCGCAGGTCGGCGCCGCGCAGGATTGCCCGGTCGAGCTTGGTGTCCACCATCGAGGCCTCGCTCAGGATCGCCCCGTCGAGGATCGCGTCGCTCAGGTCGGCGCCCCTCATCTGGGCGGAGGAGAGGTCCACGCCGGCCATGTTCGCCGAGCGGAAGTCGCAGAAGTCGACCGTCGCTCCGGCCATCACCGCCAGTTCCAGGCTGGCCTCGCCGAGGTTGGCCTCGGTGAGGTATGCATCGGTCAGGTCGGCGTGGAACAGCTTCGCGCGTCGCAGGTCGCACTGGCGCAGGTCCGCTTCGCAAAGATGCGCCTGGTGCAGGGACCCGGCGAAGAGCTGGGCCCTGTGCAGGCTCGCGGCGACCAGCTCGGCGCCGTCGAGCGTGGCGGCGTCGAGCAGGGAGCGATCGAGGTAGCTCTCCGAGAGGTTGGCGCCGGTGAAGTCGGCCCCTGTCAGCCAGGAGTCGGTCAGCCTCGCCCCCGAGAGCTGGGCTTCCCGGAGGCTGGCCCCGCGCAGGTCCAGCCCGCTCAGGTCAAGCTTTGGCTTCATCGGCGTGCAGACCGATCAGCACGGTGAGCGCGGTCTGGAGGTCGGGTGCGAGCTTCGCCTTCGCCGTGCTCGGGGGCGGCTTGGACACCGTCGGCGCCGGCGATTCGGTCCGCAGGTAGCCGCCGAGCACGTCCATCACCATCGGCCGGTCGGCGATCGAGTTGGAGGCGAGCCGCTTCAGCGCGTAGATGCCCCCCACCCTGACGATCGCCCTCTCGTGCCCGAGTTGGTCGATCGCCTTGGTGTAGCGGTCGGTGTAGTGGGTCTCTCGGGAGATGCCGACCTGGAGCGCCGTGTAGGCGAGGCCGAGGACGACCACCACGCCGGCGACGAGCTGCAGGATCGTGGTCCGCAGCGAGCCCTCGGCGACCAGGCGCGCCCGGTCGCTGAGGCCGAGGTTGCCGTCGGGGACGAACCACGGCGGGCTGAAGACGAGCGCCGCGACCAGCAGCGCCACCAGCGCGACGACGAGCGCGGCCCCCCAGACGACCTGCTTGCGGGTCGGCACCGACGATTCCCCCTAGAGGCTCTTCGGCACGACGGTCGTCTCGGCGCCGTTCTCGCCCTCGTCGCCGTCCGCATCGCGCCGCTCGGCCTCGCCCTTCTCGGCGCCATCGGCGTCGACCCGCTCGCGGTCCGCCGCCCCCGCCGCCACGCTCGGGTGCGGCGAGAGGAATTCTTCGGCTTCCGGGCGCAGGAACGGCGCGCCGGCCCTGATCAGGGCATTGAGGTTTTCGCTGATGTCGCCTTCCTCGATGATCGCCAGGGGGCGGCGGAAGTCGAGCGCCTCGTTCGGCTCGGCGAGCCAGTGCGCAAGCTGCCAGGGGGTGAGGATGCCCCGCCTGAGCAGGAACAGGACGGTCGCTTTCAGAGACTGGATCTGGTCGCGCTGCCGTTGCCCGTCGCGGGGGTCGGACTGGTCGAGCCAGGCGCGGATGGTGCGGGGATGAACGCCGAGGGCGAGGGCCAGGTCGGTGTGGCGCAGGCCCATTTCGTTGAGAAGCCGGACGATGTCCGCCAGCTCGAAAGTCCGCGCGAGCATCGCCGCGAACTCCTCTCTATCTCTCAGCAAATCCTTCGAGACGGTGTCCGGCATACAGGGCTTCTCCAATCCAAGGGGACAATCTTCGGACAAAACATAGCAAATAGATCGGACGAATGTGAGATTTATTTATGACAAACTTAGGACGTGTCCTGGACGAATGTTATCCTGCTTGCACGATGGACGGGTTAGGGATCCGGTCCGATAGGGATGTCGCATCCTCGCCTCGCGAGCTGAGGGCCCTGTGGCGGGGCGCGCCGCGGTCGATCCCCCGCAGGCGTTCGGCGAGCCTCGACGCGCCGCACTGGCTGGGGAGTCCACAGAGCCTCGATATCGACGCCTACGCGCTGAGCATCTGCCCGCGGCTGGAACGGGCGGACGGGTGGGACTGCTGCCCCAACGGCCCCGATTGCCCGGACGGGGCCTTCGTCGGCGATCTCTACGAATGCGAGGCCGAGGCGCGAGCCGACATCGAGGAGCACACAAAGAGGTGGGCGAGGCGGGTGCTGACCACCCACTCCCCCGCCTCGGCGGCGCAGGCGCTGGCGAGGGAACCGGACTCGAGCCTTCGACACCCGATCGGGCCGTTCCACATCGTCCACGTCGAGGGCGTGGTCCGCGGCTACGACTACCGCGTCGCCGGGTGCCAGATCGGCGACGCCTTCCAGCAGCTGCGCCACCGCTCCGGCGACGGCCTCGCCTGGCGGATCGTCAGAGCCCACCGGGCGCTCTACGGCGCCCACGCCGCGCTCCTCGCCGGCAGCACGCCGGGCGGGTCCCTCTTCGTCTTCCGCGACAGCTGCGACGGGCTCGAGATGGAATCGGTGGGGAAGATCCGCGGAAAGGTGCGCGGGTCGGGGCTCTAGCCGGCCCTCCCGGGCGCCTTATGCGTGTACAGCCCGAGAAAGGCGCTCGGGGCTCAGGAGATCCCGACGCGTTCGGTGAACGGTGAGCTGAAGACGCCGGAGCCGTTGAAGTCGCGTGCCACCGCCATCCAGCGGTCCCACATCGGGTAGAGCCGCGGCGGCTGGCTCGGCTTCAGGGCGTTGAACTGCCCCCAGTGGGGGCGCACGCCGAGGTCGGCGAGCGCCTCTTCGTACCCGTACAGCAGCGCCAGCTCGCCGCGGCTGCCGGTGACCATGATCAGCTCGATCATCATCGTCGGCTGCTCGTACATCATCGAGGCGTAGGCCCGCGAGGGGGCGACGAAGCGCAGCGAGAAGGGCGAGGTGTGGTAGATGCCTTCCTTCGCCCGTTCCGCGGCGATCTTCAGGATCCTGTCGACGGCCTCGACGTGGCGGCCGTCGACCGCGATCCCCAGCTCCATCGAGTCGGCGGGAAGCGCGTTCGCCTCGCCGATGTTGAACACCTTGTAGGAGACGTTGGTGTAGTCGTCGTCGGTCATCCCCTCGAGCACCGAGTCGAACCGCCCGGCGATCAGCGAGGGGAGGTGCCGGGCGAGGAAGCGCAGAATCACTCCGGTGATCGGCAGCGAGGACTCCAGTTCGGTGAGCGGATGGCGCTCCAGCTTGTCCTCCGGCAGGTCGTGCGGCTCGGGGGTGTCGGTCCGCATCGTCACCAGCACCCGGTGCTCGCCGTCGTCCCCGGCGTAGGGGTTGACGAACAGCTCGTAGTGACCCGGCTCGCCGAGGACGCCCTCGGGGGTGAGGGTCGAACGCACCTTCTCCCAGGTGCTGAGCGTGCGCACCTCCTTCAGCCAGAACCTCTCCCGCACCTCGAGCATCACCCTGTACAGCAGCCCGAGCGTGCCGAGCCCGCAGATCGCCGCCGCGAACCGCTCGTCGTCCTGGACCAGCTCGACGCCGGGCGCGGCGAACTTGCTCGGATCGGTCGGGCCGTTCGCCGGCTCCACCCGCAGCGCCCGGCCGCGGCAGGCGACCAGCTCCAGCGAGCGCACCGCGTCCGGGAAGGGGCCGAAGGCGAGCCCGGAGCCGTGGGTGGAGGTCGAGATGACGCCGGCGATCGTCTGCGCGTCGTAGCCGCCCATGTTCGTCAGCGCCAGCCCCAGCTCCTCCAGCCTTGGGTTGAGGGTGCTGAGGTGGGTGCCGGAGCCGACCCAGGCGAGCCTCGAACCGTCGGTTTCCGGGCGCAGCTCCGCCGGGTCGGCCAGCTCGACCGAGCTGAGGTCGTCGGGTTCGACCATGATCCCCCTGGTCAGCGCGATGTCCGACCAGGAATGGCGGGCGCCGGCCGCGCGCAGGGTCTTCCCTTCTTGTTCGGCGCGGTTGACGAGCTCGACCAGTTCCTCCAGGGTCCGCGGCCGGACGATCTCCACCGGGTCGCAGCGCTGCCCGCCGGTGTGGTTCTTCCACACCGGGCTCACGTCGCTTCCTCCACCAGCTGCGCGACGCCGCGCTCGGCCAGCGCCGCGATCGTCTTCGACGGGTTGACGCCGAGCGCCGTCGGGACGATCGAGCCGTCGAGCACCCGCAGCCCGGGGTAGCCGTGCACGCGGCCGGCGTCGTCGACCACGCCCCGCGCCGGGTCGTCGGCCATCGGGCAGCCGCCGAGCGGGTGCACGGTCATGAAGTTGCTCAGCGGCCCGCCTTCGAGCGCGTAGAACGGCGTCGCCCCGCTCCCCTCGGCGAGCTCCTTCGCGGTCCGTTCGAGGTCGGCGAAGAGCGCCGCCGAGGCGTCCTTGCTCCAGCGGATGTCGAAGCGCCGGAACAGCGGCGTCAGCCGCATCTGGCCGTTGGCGGCGTCGCGGCCGATCATCAGGAAGATCAGCGAATCGACGTCGGGCTCGCGCTGCCTCAGGTGGCGCATCTCGCGCGGGCGCAGCGGCTGGTCGCTCCAGCCGAGATGGATCAGCGCCTTGCGCAGGCGCAGCAGCCAGCGCCGCCAGCCGCGGATCACGTTGACCCCGCGGGCGACGTCGAGCAGCACGTCGAAGTTGGCGGGGAGGCCGCCGTCGGCGACGATCAGGTGGCGGTCGGCGGTGTAGTCGAGGTAGCGCGTCATCACCGGGCCGTAGTCGTTGCGGGCGCCCTGGACGTCCGGCGCGCTGGGGTCGAAGGCGATCCCGAGCGCGTCGCCGTTGCCGGAGAAGCGGCTGCCGAGCGCCGGCGAGAGCCGCGGCAGCCGGCCGCGGTTTTCCAGCAGCAGGCGCGGCGAGCCGATCGTGCCGGCGGCGAGGATCAGCAGCGGCGCTTCGACGCTGCCGTCGTCGCCCTCTCCCAGGTTGGAGAAGGAGACGCGCCAGTTGCCGCCGGGCCGCGGCGGCGGCTCGATCCGTTCGGCGAGATGGAGGGGCCGCACCTCGGCGCCGTGGTCTTCGGCGCGGGCGACGTAGGTGATGTCGACGGTGTTCTTGGCGCGGATCGGGCAGCCGGCGTCGCAGAGGCCGAGGTTTTCGCAGCCCTTCTGGTGGACGCCGCTGAACGGGTGCTCGCGCTCCTCGCCGAAATGGACCGCGATCGGCAGCGGCTCGGCCTCCTTGCCGACGTGGCGCCCGGCGGCGGCAAAGGCGCGCACCTTGTCCAGCGCCGGCTCGCCGGGAGTGAAAACCGGCTCAAGAGCCTCCTCGGTCATGTCGTACCAAGGGTCGAGCGCTTGCCGGTCGAGCGCCGCCGGCCAGTCGCGCTCGAAGATGTCGGCCGGCGCCCGCAGCTGCACGTTGGCGTAGACCAGTGAGCCGCCGCCGACCCCGGCGGCGGTGATCACCGAGACGTCGCGCATCATCCGCACGTCGAACAGCCCGCCGGGGTTAAGCGACTCGTGCCAGAGCATCTCCGGCGTCGGCTCACTGGGGAAATCTTCGGGCTCGAACCGCTTCCCCCGCTCCAGCACGCAGACCCGCTTCCCCGCTTCCGCCAGCCGGCAGGCAGCGATCCCCCCACCGAACCCCGAGCCCACGACGACCGCGTCGTAACTTGGAGACACGGCGATGATCGTATAGAGATCTCTCGATTGGTGAGAGGCACACTTGCTTCCAAGTTTCGGCCGCAGCGCGCGCGGGAAATGGGGGGTGATGCTTGATCGGTCCAGAGGGAGCTCCTCGTGCCTTGAGCATGAGCACCGCTTCGGGTCCTCGCCCCCACTGTCGATCGGCGTCGAGGAGGAGCTGCTGCTGGTCGACGCGGATCATCAGCTGGTCGCCGCGGCCGAGGAAGTCCTCGACGCCGTCCCCCCGCAGCATCGCGGCCGGATCACCGCCGAGGTGTTCAGCGAACAGATCGAGCTGAAGACGGGCATCTGCCTCGGCCCCGAGGACGCGCTCGAAGAGCTGCTGGAGCTGCGGCGGGCGATCGGCGAAGCCGGCTTCGCGATGCTCGGCGCCGGCCTGCACCCGAGCGCCGACTCGCGACAGGCGAAGCTGATCGACAAGCCCCGCTACGACGTCGTCCGCAGGGACCTCGGCGACCTGCTGCGGACGCCGCCCTGCGGGCTGCACGTCCACGTCGGCATCCCCGACCCCGACCTCGCGGTGCGGGTCGCGAACGCCTTCCGCCTCTACCTCCCCGCGCTGCAGGCGCTGAGCGCCAACTCGCCCTTTCGCGACGGCGCCGACTCCGGCCACGCCAGCGCCCGCACCTCGGTGGTGCGGAGCTACCCGCGCTTCCAGGTGCCGCGTCAATTCCGCGACTACGAGGACTTCTGCCGCGTCGCCGACCAGCTGATCGCCGCCGCCGGCGTCGACGACTACACCTACATCTGGTGGGACGTCCGCCCGCACCCGCGGTTCGGGACGGTCGAGGTGCGAGCCTTCGACGTCCAGTCCGACGCCCTCACCTCGACCGCGATCGCGGCGCTGATCCAGGCGATCGCCGCGAAGGAGCTCGACAGCCCCAGCGCCCCCGACCTCTACCGCGAGTCGCTCGAGGAGTCCTACTTCCAGGCCGCCAGCCACGGCCTCGACGCGGAGATCCTGCTCGACGCCGAGTCGCCCGCCGCGCCGGCGCGCGTGGTGGCGCGCCGGCTGCTCGACTCGGTGCGCCCCTACGCGCGCGATCTCGGCGGCGACCCCGCCCTGGAAGGGATCGAGCGGATCCTGCACGAGGGCAACGGCGCCGATCGCCAGCGCCGGGTCCACCGCGAGGCGGGGATGCCCGGCCTGCTCGAGTACCTGGCCGAGCGGTCGCGGTGAGGTTGGCGGCGGCGCCCCTCTAGCGCTTCTTCACTCTGCCGACCCGCCAGTGGAAGACCGCCGGCGTCGGGTCGACGAGGCCCTGGGGGTTGACCGCGCGCACCTTGAAGGTGTGGCGGCCGGCGCGGACCTTGCGCTTGAAGGGCGAGCGGCAGCGCCGGAACGCCTTCTTGTCGACCTTGCACTGGAAGGTCGAGCCGGCCTGGTCGGCGACGAAGCGGAACTTCGCCTTGTGCACGGCGGTCTTGCGGCGCGGCTTCTTCTTCAGCGTCGTGTTCGGCGCGCTCTGCGGGCCCGGGTTAGCGCGCGGGTTCGGGGCGGGCGGAGGCGGGCTCCCCGGCGAGCCGGGAGCCGCCGACACCTGCACCTGGGCGTTGCCCTCGCTCGCCGCGTGGCTGCCGTCGCCCTGGTAGGTGGCGGTGACCTTGTGGCTGCCGGAGCCCACCGCGCCCGGGGTGTAGGTGACCTGGCAGGTGGCCCTGCCGGCGGCGGGGTCGATCAGCGTGCAGGACGCGGCGGAGAACTTGCCCTGCCCGTCGGTGGCGAATTTCACCGCGCCGGTCGGGGCGGTCGGGTTGGCGGCGGCGTCGGCGACCACGGCGGTGCAGGTCACGGGCGACCCGGCCGCGGCCGGGTTCGGGGTGCAGTCGACCGCGGCCTGGGTGAGGTGGATCAGCGGCGGCGGGGTGACCGCCACCCGCGCCGTGTCCCGGCTCGGTTCGTGAGCCGCGACGCCTTCCTGGCCCGCGTCGCCTTCGTAGGCGGCGACGAGCTCGTGGCTGCCGGAGCGGATGTCGACCGGGGAGTAGGCGAGGTGGCAGGAGGCTTTGCCCGGGCTCACTTCCTCGAGGTGGCAGCCGCCCTGGTCGAAGGTCCCGGCGCTGTCGGTGCCGAAGACGACGCCGCCCGTCGGGGTGGTGGCGTCAGCCTGCTGAAAATCGGTCACGGTCGCGGTGCAGCTGGTGCTGGCGCCGACCGCGACCTCGGGGGGCTGGCAGTCGAGCGCCGTCGTGGTGCGGTGGCCGCCGTTGCGCGCTGAGACCAGCAGCTGAGTCGAGGCCGTGCTCGGCTTGTGGCCTTCCTCGCCGGGGTAGATCGCGACGAGGCTGTGCGGCGCGGCGCCCGCTTCGATCGGCGTGTAGATCACCTGGCAGCGCGACTTGTCGGCGGTGACGGCGAAGAGGATGCAGCCGCCGGTTCCGAACGTGCCCGGCCCTTCGCTGGCGAAGACGACGCCGCCGCCGGGAGCCTGCGGGTCGGCCGCGGTGTCGCTGACCTCGACGGTGCAGATCGAGGCGCCGCCGACGAGCACGCTCGCCGGCTCGCAGCTGAGGCTCGTCGCGGTCGGGTGACCGCCGTTCGCCGCCGAGACGGCGACCTGGGTGGTTTCGGCGCTGGCCGTGTGGCCGGCGTCGCCCTGGTAGCCAGCTTCAACCGCCTGGTTGCCCTCGGCCCCCGGCGTGAAGACGAGCTGGCAGTGGGACTTGTCGTCGGCGATCGGGAACAGGGTGCAGGCGCCGCCGCCGGAGAAGCTCCCTCCGCCGGGGTTGGCGAAACGGACTTCGCCGCTCGGCGCCGTGTCGACCCCGAGCGAGATGTCGACCACCGTGACCGAGCAGGCGCTCACCCCGTCGAGGGAGATCTGCGCCGGTTCGCAGCTGACCACGGTCCGGGTCGGGTGCGGGGGCGGCGGGGTGACCGCGATCGCGTCGGTCCCCTGGCTGAGGCGGTGTTCGGCGTCGCCGAGGTAGGTGGCGACGATCCGGTGCTGGCCGCCGCCGACCGCGGTCGGGGTGTATTCGACCTCGCAGGAGGCCTCGCTGCCGCCGGCGCCGTCAAGCGTGCAACTGGTGGCGGAGAAGTCGCCCGCCCCGTTGGAGGCGAATTCGACCGTGCCGCTGGGCGCGCTCGGCGCCGCCCCGGTGTTTTCGACGTTGGCGATGCAGGTGGAGGGTTCGCCGGTCGCCCGCGAGGCCGGGGCGCAGACGAGCGCGGTCCGGGTCGGCGGCAGTTCGGGGGTTTCGGCCGTGACGTCGATCGTCGCCGTCCCCTGGCTGATCCGGTGGCTGCCGTCGGCTTCGTAGGTGGCGAAGACCTTGTGGTGGCCGCCGCCGACCTCGATCGGGATGTAGGTGAGGTCGCAGCTCGCCTTGTCCGCTCCGGCCGGAGCGAGGGTGCAGACGGCCGCGTCGGAGAACGCGCCCACCCCGTTGGTGGCGAACTCGACCGTGCCGCTGGGCGCGCTCGGGGTGGCGGATTCGTCGATCACCGTCACCGTGCAGGTCGAGGCTTCGCTCGTCTTCACCGCCGACGGCGCGCAGGCGAGCGCGGTCCCCGTCTGCGGCAGTTCCGGCGATTCGGCCGTGACTTCGATCTGGTCGGTGCCCTGGCTGGGGAGGTGCCCGGCGTCGCCCTGGTAGGTGCCGGTGATCCGGTGCGAGCCGGCGCCGACCAGGATCGGGCGGTAGGTGACCTGGCAGCTCGCCGTGGTCCCGGCGACCGCCGACAGGGTGCAGCTGGCGGCGTCGGAGAAGGCGCCCGCCCCGTTGGTGGCGAATTCGACCGTGCCGCTCGGCACGCTCGGGCTCGCCGTTTCGTCGCTGACCGTCGCCGTGCAGGTCGAGGCTTCGCTGGTCGCCCGGGACGCGGGCAGGCACTGCACCGCGGTCGAGGTCTGGTTCGTGCCGGCGGCGCCGCGGGTCGCGGTGAGCACCGTGCTCGCTTCGGAGCCGGCGTGGCCTTCGTCGCCGGAGTAGACGCTGGTGAGGAGATGGGCGCCCTCGGCGGTTGGGATGTAGGTGAGCTGGCAGGAGGCGGACTTGCCGTCGCCGGCGCCGATCAGCACGCAGGAGGCCTGCGGGGTGAGGACCCCTTCGCTGCTGTGGCTGAAGCTGAAGCTGCCGCGCGGGGTCGAGGGCGAGGCGGCTTCGTCGGTGACGGTGGCCGTGCAGCTGGAGGCGGCGCCTTCGGGCAGCGACGACGGTTCGCAGGCGAGGGTCGACCTGGTCTGGTCTCGGTTCGCGCCGGCCGCCGATACCGAGAGGCCGGTGCTCGCTTCGGAGCTGGCATGGGCTTCGTCGCCCGAGTAGGCGCTGGTCAGCTGGTGCGCGCCGGCGGCGGTCGGGATGTAGGTCAGGTGACACGAGGCCGACCTGCCGTTGCCGGCGGCGACCAGCACGCAGGACGCCTGGGGGCTGAAGACGCCTTCGTTGACGTGGGTGAAGACGAAGCTCCCGCGGGGAGTCGAGGGCGAGGCGGCTTCGTCGGTGACGGTGGCGGTGCAGGTGGTGGCGGCGCCTTCGGGCAGCGAGGAGGGCCCGCAGATGAGGGTCGTCCTGGTGGCGTCCCTGTTGCCGCCGCCCTGGGCGACCGAGAGCGAGGTGCTCGCCTGCGAGGAAGCGTGGGCTTCGTCGCCGGAGTAGAGGGCGGTGAGCTGGTGGGCGCCGGCAGCGGTCGGGTTGTAGTTGAGCTGGCAGGAGGCCGATTTCCCATCGGCGGCTTTGATCAGCGAGCAGGAGGCCTGCGGGCTGAACACCCCATCGTTGGTGTGGCTGAAGGAGACGTTCCCGAGGGGCGTGTTCGACGGGTTCGCTTCGTCGCTGACGGTGGCGGTGCAGATCGAGGAGCCGCCGAGCGCGAGGCTCGCCGGTTCGCAGGCGACCGTCGTCTCGGTGGCGTCCCTGTTGCCGCCGCCCTGGGCGACCGAGAGCGAGGTGCTCGCTTCGGAGCTGACGTGGCCTTCGTCGCCGGAGTAGGCGCCGGTGAGCTGGTGGGCGCCGATCGCGCTCGGGATGTAGGTCAGCTGGCAGGAGGCCGTCCTGCCGTCACCGGCCCCGATCAGCGCGCAGGACGCCTGCGGGCTGAAGACGCCTTCGTTGGTGTGGGTGAAGGAGACGTTGCCGCGCGGGGTCGACGGCGAGGCTGCTTCGTCGGTGACGGTGGCCGTGCAGGTGGAGGAGCCGCCGACCGCCGGGCTGGGCGGTGCGCAAGCGAGGGTCGCTTTGGTGGCGTCCCTGTTGCCGCCGCCCTGGGTGACCGACAGAGAGGTGTTTTCCTGAGACGAGGTGTGGGCTTCGTCCCCCGAGTAGAGAGCGGTGAGCTGATGGGCCCCGGCCCCCGTCGGGTTGTAGGTGAGCTGGCAGGAGGCGGAGCTGCCGCCGGCGGCTTTGGTCAGCGTGCACGACGCCTGCGGGCTGAACACGCCTTCGTTGGTGTGGCTGAAGGAGACGTTGCCGAGCGGGGTCGATGACGGGTTCGCTTCGTCGGTGACGGTGGCGGTGCAGGTCGCCGAGCCGCCGACCGCGAGGCTCGCCGGCACGCAGGCGAGCGTGGTCTTGGTGGCGTCCCTGTTGCCGCCGACCGGGCTGACCGAGAGCGAGGCGCCCCCTTCGGAGCCGGTGTGGGCTTCGTCGCCGGTGTAGACGCCGGTGAGCTGGTGGGCGCCCGCGGCGGTGGGGTTGTAGGCGAGCTGGCAGGAGGCCGACTTGCCGTCGGCACCGCCGACCAGCGCGCAGGACGCCTGCGGGCTGAATACGCCTTCGTTGGTGTGGGTGAAGGAGACGCTCCCGCGCGGCGTCGAGGGCGAGGCCGCTTCGTCGGTGACCGTCGCGGTGCAGGTGGAGGAGCCGCCGACCGCGAGGCTCGCCGGCACGCAGGCGAGCGTGGTCTTGGTGGCGTCGAAGTTGCCGCCGCTGCCTTCCGCGGTCACGGTCAGCGACGTTTCGCCCGCGCTGGAGATGTGCACGGTGTCGCTTCCGTAGGCCGCGCTCAGCTTGTGGTGGCCGCTCTGGACTTCGGCCGGGGTGTAGTCGAAGGCGCAGGTCGCCGTGCGGCCGTCGCTGCTGGGGGTGAGGTCGCATTCGCGGGCCGAGAAGGCGCCGTTGCTGTCGCTGGCGAAGGTGAGCTTGCCTTTCGGGGCGCTGGCGCCGCTGGCGAGCGTGTCTTCCACCGTCGCTCTGCAGTGGCTGGGGTGTTTGGCTTCGACCGAGGCCGGCGCGCAGCTCAGCGTCGTCCTGGTCGGGTGCGCTTTGCCGCCGCCTTCCGCGTCCACCGTCAGCACAAAGGGGCTGGAGGTGGAGGTGGTGTGGGTTTCGTCGCCGAGGAAGGTGGCTTCGAGGCGATGGATGCCCCCGCCCACGAGGCTGGGCGTGTAGTCGACCCGGACCAGGCACGCCGACTCGCCCGGCTGGCTCTCGCTCGGCAGCAGCACGCAGTCCGCCGGGGCGAAGACACCGGGGTCGGCGGTGTGAAGGTGGACCGTTCCCGTGGCGCCGGTGGCGCCCGCCGGCGCGGTGTCGTTGACGTCGATCACGCACTGCACGCTTTTGGCAACGGAAATCGTTGCGGGTTCGCAGTTGATCGTGGTCGCGGTCGGGTGCTTTTCCCCGCCGCCGCCGCCGCCTTCGGCGGTGACCGCGAGGGAGAACTGCCCGGCGCTCGAGGCGTGGATGTCGTCGCTGCCGTAGGCGGCGCTCAGTTTGTGGTGGCCGCTCTGGACTTCGGCCGGGGTGTAGTCGACCGCGCAGCTGGCCGAGCGCCCGTCGCCATTCGCCGTGAGGGCGCATTCGGTCGCCGAGAAGGCGCCGTTGCTGTCACTGGCGAAGGCGACCTTGCCGGCCGGGCTGGTGACGGCGACCGCGGCGGTGTCTTCGACCGTCGCTTTGCAGTGGCTCGGGTGTTTGGCTTCGACCGAGACGGGAGCACAGCTCAGCGTCGTCCTGGTGCTGTGGTTGACGACCGAGACCGCGGTGCTTCCGGAACTGCGCTCATGGGTCGGGTCGCCTTCGTAATCGGCGACGATCCCGTGCGAGCCGCTGCCGACCGTGGTCGGGACGTATTCGACCTGGCAGGTGAACTTGCCTTCGGCTTCGGTCAGCTGGCAGGTGCCACTGCCGGAGAACGAGCCGTCCCCCCCGCCTTCGCGCGAGAAGCCGACGACCCCGTTCGGCCCCGGCACGCCGGCCGAGACGTTTTCCACAGTCGCGGTGCAGGTGGATGCGTGGCCAGCGCTGACCGACACCGGTTTGCAGCTGACCGCGGTCCTGGTGAAGCTGGTCTGCTCGTCGGCGCCGATGTCGGCGGCCGGGCCGAAGACCCGCACGTTTCCGTCGAGGTCGGATTCGCCGCTTAGCTCGTCGGTGGCGCCGGCGTCGATGGTCGGCGAGCCGGCCAGCTGGTGGATGCCGTCGGCGGCCAGCTGCGGCGCGGCTTTGAGGTTCGTCGCTCCGCCCGCGGGGGTGATCGTCGCGCCGCCTTCGGCGAGGGTCGTCGCGTAGTCGGAGTGGTCGAGCTGGACTTCGGCTTTCGCTTCGGCGCCGTTGCGGGCGAAGACGTCCTGCGCGGTCCCCTTCGCGATCGTCGCCTTGGCGTCGAATTTGTAGGTCAGCGCCCCGCCGAACCCGCTCAGGTCGAAGGCGAGGCCGCGCGAGGCTTCGCCGGTCGCGACGGCGGTGACGTTGCGCATGCTGGCGCCGGCCACGCCCAGCGCCGCGACCACCCTGGTGCCGGCGGCGGTCGCGCGCGGGCCGCTCGAGAGGCAGGCGCTGTCGCGGATCAGCCCGGCGATCTGCACGCAGGCGATCGAGTCGGGCGCGCTCGAGCGCACGATCGTGTCCTGCACCGTGCCGAGGCTTTCGAGGTCGGCCGAGGCAACGGCGCTGTCGATTTCGATCCCGGAGAGGAGGTCGCCCTGATTCACGGTCACCAGGCCGGATTCGGTCAGGAGCTCAATCCTCGGCCGCGGCAGCTCCTTCTGGCCGTGGATTTCGATCCGGCCTTCCGGTAGCAGCACGCCGGTCGGGCCGAGGTCGCCGGCCGCGTCGGTGTAGGTGCCTGGCCCCATCACGACCTCGTCGCCGGGCTGGATCGTCGAATCGACGCCGCGGAAGTCCGCCGCGTCGAACAGCGAGCACGGGTCCGCCGGGTTCGCGCAGGGGTCCGCGCCGGTGCCGCCCGGCGCGGCGAACCGAAGCTCGCCGACCCTCAGCCTGGTCGAGCCTTTGCTCGCGAAGTGCCCGACCTCGCCCTGGTAGGCGGCGGTCACGTTGTGGAAGCCGCGGGCGGTCGGCGTGTAGGTGACCTGGCAGCTGGCGCTGGGGCCGTTGCCGGCAAGCGTGCAGCTGGTCGGGGAGAAGGTGCCGAGGAGGTCGTGTTCGAAGCGGACCGTGCCGCCCGGGGCGACCGGGTTGGCGCTGGTGTCCTGGACCGTCGCCCGGCAGGTGGTCGGTTCGCCGGGCTTGACGCCGGCGGGCAGGCAGCTGACCGTGGTCGCGGTGGTGTCACCGACTTCGACGCCGGTCGCGCCCGAGCTCTTCAGGTGGGAGAAGATGGGCTGGGTGTCGCCGTCGTAGTCGGCGGTGAGCGTGTCGGGCCCGAAGCGCGTCGCTTCGAAGGTGGTTTCGCAGCGGGAGGTGTTTTCGTCGACGAACTGGACCAGGCAGAAGGCCGGGTTGAAGGAATTGCCGTTCGCGGATTTGAAGGCCATGAACCCGGTCGGTTCGATGAACGACAGCGGGGGGTCATTCGTGACGGTGGCGACGCATTTCGAGAGCCCTTTCAATCCAAGGCCGGTGGGAGCGCACTCGAGTTTGGTCGTGGTCGGGATCGGCAGGAAGACGGTGAATTCGTTCGATCCTTCGCTGCCGGCGTGGGAGTCGTCTCCGAGGTACTCGGCGAAGATGGTCTGCTGGCCGGGGTGAAGGCCGATGGGCGTGTAATTGACCTGACAGGTCTCCCGGTCATTTTTGGAGGTGAGGCTTTGGAGTTCGCAGCTGCCGCTGCTGAGGTTCCCTTCCCCGGTGTGCCTGAACAGAACCGTCCCGGTGGGAGGAGTCGGGTTTTTCAGGCCGGGGTCCCTCACGAACACGGTGCAGGTGACCGTTTCGCCGATCACGATTACGCCGTTCTGCCGGCATTCGATGGTCGTGTCGGTTCCCCGCCCTTCTTCCGCCGCGCTCGCAGGCCCGGCCAGCAGCGCGACCGCGGTGAGCGAGCAGAAGAGGGTGAGAACGAAGGCGAGGAGCCACCGCGAGGCGGACCGGGTGCTCGAAATCCGGCGGGGGTTCATTCCAGACATTCGGTGGCTCCTTGCTGGTCGGACGATCTGTGAGACAGCTGGTCGCTGCGCGGGCGGCTGCCCGGCGCACGCCTCTCTACAGACGTCTGATGACTTCAGTTCAGAGTTGGACGAACGTCCCTTTCCAATTGGACGAACGTCACGGCGGGTCCACGGCGAGCCGGTTCTCGCCGGAACACCCGCTCGTACCGATGTACGTCCATTTTCGATCACAGACCCTTGACAAGCCGCGAATTACGGCGTTTATGTTGTTCATATGTCTGAGCGTTCCGAGCTGATCCAGAACTTCGTCAGCGCCGGGAAACGGGATCTCGGGCCGCTGGTGCGCGAAGCGGCGGGGCAGCTCGGGCTGGCCGAGGAGGAGGCGCTGACCGTCGGCACATACATGACGCAGACGTGGATGCGCGGCGCCCAGTCCGGCCACGAGGAGCTGCTCTCGCGCTCCGACCCCGGCTACACCGGGCCCGACATGAAGGCGATCGAAGCCGACTTCCGGACGGTGATGGAGGAATCCGCGGACGAGCTCAACCTCACCGTGCCGCAGACGATCGACATGTGGGAGTTCCTCTGCCGCGCCTGGATCGCCGGCGCCAACTCCAGCCGCACCGAGACGCTGGCGATGGCGCTGGAACAGGAGGGGGACATCGCCGAGGAGGCGATGAGCTGGCTCGAAGACGAGCGCCGCGGTTGATCGACGAGCCGCTGGTCGTCGTCTTCTTCCCGGAGGGGGCGTTCGGCCCGACGAACAACTGCCTCGGGATCGCCGACGTGCTGCGGCGCCGCGGCCACCGCGTCTTCTTCGTCCTCGAGGAGTCCTTCGCCGGGACGATGGTCGAGCGCGGCTTCGAGGAGCGGCTGATGCGCCTGACCCCGGCGCCGGAGATCCCCGAGGTCCCCGGCCAGTTCTGGAAGGACTTCGTCCGCGAAACGGCGCCCGCCTTCCGCCGGTCGACGACGGAGCAGCTGGCGGGCTTCATCGCCCCGACCATGCGGGCGCTGGTCGACGGCGCCAGGTACGTCGACGACCGGCTGGCTGAGATCGTCGAGGAGCTGCGGCCCGACATGGTGGTCGAGGACAACGTCGTCACCTTCCCGGCCCTGCCCGCCTCGGGGCGGCCGTGGGCGCGGATCGCCTCCTGCAACCCGGCGGAGCTGAAGGACCACGCGGTGCCGCCGCCCTTCTCCGGCCTCTCGCTGAGCGCCGACCGGCGCGAGTGGGACGAGTACTGGCGCGCCTACGAAGCGGCGCTCGGCGGGATCCACCGGGAGTTCGGCGAGTTCTGCCAGGAGCGCGGCGCGCCGCCGCTGCCCACAGCCGACTTCATCCACGAGAGCCCCTGGCTCAACCTGTACCTGTACCCGCGCGAGATCGACTACCAGCGGGCGCGCCCGCTGGGGCCGCACTGGCACAACCTCGAGTCCTGCGTGCGGGCGACCGATCCCGCCTGGGAGCTCCCGGCCGAGCTGGGCGACGACGGGCGGCCGCTGCTCTACCTCAGCCTCGGCTCGCTCGGCTCCGCCGACGTCGGGCTGATGCGCAGGCTGATCGACTCGCTCGCCGGCGACAGGTACAGGGTGATCGTCTCCAAGGGCCCGCAGGCGGAGGAGATCGAGCTGCCCGGCAACATGGCCGGCGCCGAGTTCCTCCCCCAGGCCTCCCTCCTCCCACACGTCGACCTCGCGATCACCCACGGCGGCAACAACACCGTCACCGAGTGCCTGCACTTCGGCAAGCCGATGGTCGTCCTGCCGCTCTTCTGGGACCAGCACGACAACGCCCAGCGCCTAAACGAAACCGGCTTCGGCATCCGCCTGGATACCTACGGCCACACCCCGGAGGAACTGACCGCGGCGATCGACCGCCAGCTCGCCGACGCCGAGCTGGCGGCGCGGCTGCGCGCGATCTCGACCCGGCTGCAGGCGGCGGAAGGCACCCGGCGCGCCGCTGATTTGATCGAAGAGGCGACGACGGCGTTCTGAGGCAAGGCCACGGCTCGCCTTAGGCCTTGAAGCCATGCATCACCCTCTTCGAATCGAACGCCCGACCATCACTAGAAAGTTTTTAAATAAATTAGCTATTGTTCCTGCAATGAGAAGGCCCGGTCCCTATTGGTTGGCACTCCCTGCGGCGGTTGTTCTGTTCCTTGCGGGCTGCGGAGGAGGTGGGAGCTCATCCCTCTCCACCGTCGCCAAGACGGAACCGCTGACGAAAGCCGAGTTCATCAAGAAGGCGGACGAAATCTGCCGCAAGGCCGACGTCACGCAGACGAACGAAGGACGGCGCTACAGGAGAGTCCACGCGAAGGAACTGGAAAAGCTTGCCCCGATCCCCCGAGAGGAACAGCTCATCGTCGCGATAATCCTGCCCTCAATCCGGCAGCAGATGCGAGCGATGGTGGCCCTGGGAGCTCCGAAGGGCGAAGAGAAGAAGATCGAGTCGTTTGCCGCTGGGGTCGAAGCCGGTCTGAGGCAAGCGAGAAAGCATCCGTACCACGTTGAGCCGGAAGTCCCGTCACAGAACCCCTTCCTCGCTGTCAACGAAGCCCTCGTTAGGTACGGCTTCGCCTACTGCAGCGACATGGCCTGATCCAAAGCCAATGACAAATCCAGTCACACGCCCTGTTTCGTTCTTTCTTTTAACGGCTGCACTTGCCGCATCGGGCTGCGGGGGCAGTAACTCGTCGCTCTCAAAGGAAGAGTTCATCAAGCGGGCCGACACGATCTGTGAAAAAGCGGACAATACCGAGGTTGGCGAAGTGGGGGCTTACCTGCGGGTCCACTCAAACCTGGTCAAAGGTCTCAGCCAGACCTCGGCGCACGAAAAGATCTTCCGAGCGATTGCCCTGCCGTCGATCCTGAAGGAGGTCGATGAAATTAAAGCTCTCAACGCACCGAGCGGCGAAGAAGCGACGATCGAAAAGTTCCTCTCCGGAGTGAGGAAAGCGGTCAGAGAAGCTGAAAGGGATCCGACGAAGCTCGAAGAGGACCTTCCCAATGGCGAAGGGAAGAATCCGGCATACGCCTTCTGGGAAGTCAACAAGCTGGCCAACGAATACGGCTTCAAGCAGTGCAACGAAATCGTCTGAGGCGCACCCCGGCTGGGTGAGCCCGTGGATCTGCGGCAATTGGGCAGCCCGAGTCTTGTGTGAACCGCCTCAGCGTCCCGGCTATCCTGGCGTTCCGTCGGTCAAGGAACGGTAACTCGGTCCCGGCAGGAAGCACAGGGAACCAACTTCAGCGTCGCCGAGGCGATCAACGCCTCGGGTGAGTGAAACCCGAGGGCCCACCGGATGAGCAACCGGATCTGGAGGTTGATCGCCTCTCAGTCGATAAATCCGCAGCCGACAGGGTGGCGGAAGATCCAGAGCGCCACAGGAGAACAAGGGTTTTCCGGCGTAACCTCATCCTCTCAAGGGATTTGACCTCCATCGAGGGAGGGAGGATCCGTTGCGTTCCTTGACAGCTCCGACAAAATTCCGATAGCGTCTGCGTGCTTGGACGGGTACCGAGCTGGGGAAAGGGAGCCATTGAAATGACGGGGGATAGGAAGGATGTGGCCCGAGGTCTGCTCGCGCCCAAGCCCGCCGCAAGGCAGGTTGCCTTCACGCTCCCAACTCACCGCCTCTTATCTCTGCTTGATGCGGCAACCCGCTGCGCGTGTTGCCTAACTACTCCATAGGGAGGATTTGATGATCTCGCGACTACAAAAGCAGTTTGGGCGAGCGGGGCTGGTTCTAGGCACCCTGGCCCTCTTGGCGGCCCTGATTGGAACCGCCATCGCTTCGGGTGGCCTAACTAAACAACAGGAAAAACGAGTAAAACAAATCGCTACCCCCATTGCCAAACATTACGCGGGCAAAACTGGGCCCCCAGGACCAACGGGCCCGCAGGGAGCCCCCGGGCCACAGGGTCCCGCAGGAGCGGGAGGCGTCGCCGGAAAAGACGGCGCTACCGGCGCTACCGGCACGACGGGCGTCACCGGCGCCACGGGCAAAATCGGTCCGACCGGCCCTGAAGGAGTCTGTAGCACGCCGACCTGTGTGCTGCCGCCGAGCACCACGGAGACGGGAACGTGGGCCTTCAGTCAGCTGCCAAAAGAAACCGGTTTTCTGGGGCTTCAGGTTCCGATCTCCTTCCCAATCCCACTCGCAGCCCCAATCACGAACGCCGAAGAATGTGGAACCACTGGTCATCCCGCTTGCGTGATCCATATCTTCGAAGGGGGCACGATTCCGAGTCCCGGGTGCACCGGGACGGTGGAAGAAGGGCAGGTCCTCGATCTCGGAGCCGCTCCCGGAAATATTTGCATTTACGTTCGCTTCACCCTCAGCGTTACCGCTGCTGAACTTATACCTACCAGTAGCGAAACCGGAACCCCCTTCTCGATAGGTATGAGGGGAGGAACTCTGACCAGTTTCTCGACGGCAGAAGGCGCCGCAGCCAGCGGCACTTTTGCGGTAACGGCGGAAGAAGAATAGGCTTCTCTGAGCCTCTAATCGAACTGCCGTCGGTCGCCCATCGACCGACGGCAGTTCTTATACTCTATGTAGCCACCACCCCCACCTGTCCCCGTCCACCGGCTATTCGTATTGATGCCCGTTTTCGGTGACTAGGGTGAAGCCTTCGTCTTCGTAGGCGCGGATTGTTGTCGTGCCTTCGAAGCTGGCCGACCCTTGTGGGCAGAGGGCCCCGTCGCGGGTGTAGGTGAGGCCGCTGAGTGTCGCTTTGGCCTCGACGTCCTTTGTTTGGGCTTCGTCTTCTTTCCCTGAGCCCGGGTTTTTGTTTTCGAAGACGACGCGGGAGAACGGTTCTTGTTCGCCGATTGTGAACGTGGGGGTGCCGCCGGCGGCGATGATTTCGATCTTCTTGCCGGCTGTGCAGCCGACGATCTGCAGTTGGGCTGTAAGTTCGGCGGTGCCATGGAGCTTGTATTTGCAGCCGTTCATCTTCACGGTCCCGGTGGTGCCAAAGGCTTTGCATTCCGCGTATTAAGCTGGCAGCGTTGTAGGCGCCGCCTGAAAACTGGGCCACCTGCGCCGGTCGAAAACTGGGTTCTTGCGAATCCAGCGGGGAGGCTCAGTGTGATCCCGTTCACCCGCATTCAGCGATCGAGCAGCTGCTCAGCCTGTGTCTGGCTCTCGGCGGCATAGACGGACCGCAGTGCCTCCTTCAGCCACCAGGCTTCGGCGATCACGGGGTCGTGGGCGAAGAGGTCGCAGAGGCGTCGACGCTGGCGCTCGCTGAGCCGCTCGCGGCCGCGCAGGAGGAGGTGACGGGCACCGTAGAGGCGACGGTTCCAAGTTGCCTTGCGCCCCCGCTTTCCTTTCACGGTTGCCCGCTGTTCACGCTGACGGGTACGGCGCACAGTGTCGAGCGCTTCCCCGGCACCGCGCACGACGTGGAAGGGATCGGCGACGATCTGGGCGGCGGGGAGCTTGGCCCGCACCGCCTGGCGGTATGGGTCGTGCAAGTCGATGCAGACCACCTCTACCCCAGCGCGCTGCTCCTCCTCCAAAGAGCCCAGGTAGCGCTCCAGGACGCGCCTGGAGCGCCCATCGAGCACCTCGTGCACGCATTTGCGATCGAGATCGGAGACGACCGTGGCCAGGTTGCTGGAACCCTTGCGATGGGCGGCCTCATCGAAGGACAGGCGGCGAGGCAACGCTATAGGGCGCGCCTCGATCACCTCTATCGCGGTGATCCGCATCGCACGGGTCACGTGGTAGCGAGAAGTCCGTTCCTCACGGGCAATCTCCGCGTGCGCGCCACCGGAGCGAGCCCGCTCGGCGAGTCGGGCTCGAAAGCGCCGAGTGAGCCGCTGACGGGTCGGCGCCTGCGGACAGGACTCGGTGTGTGTCCGCCGGCATCCCTTGCAGCGGTAGCGGCGTTTGCGCCACCGCAGAGTGGCGCGACGGCCGGCGATCGGCAGGTCTCGAACTCGCACCACCGGTCGTTCGTGGATCTCCAACTCGACGCCCGAGCAATGGGGGCACCGTTCGGCTCGCGCGACCAGCTCGACCTCGAGGTCGAGCTGGTCGCCTTCCTCGATGACGCGCTTTACCCTGAAGCCGTCCAGGCCGACGAGGCGGCTAACGTGATCTTGCATCCGCTGTTCCTCCTGACTCCGCGTTCTTCAGACCACGCAGAGCCTTTTGGGGGCAGCGGATGTCCTTTATCCGGGCCTCATCCCCGCTCTTTCAGCAAGACCCCAGTTTTCGACCGGCGTTGACAGTCAGCGTCGCCTGGGTGATCGAGACTTGGTTGGAGCCTCCTTCGACTGTCCCTTCCAGGTTGGCGCGCTGTTGCACGTGACTTCCTGCGTGCCGACTTTGAGCACGTGGTGTTGCCCGGAGAGGTTTTCCCTGTCAGCACCGCCGTTTCGGGGGGGTGGATTGGATGTGGAGTTCTCCAGCAGCTGCCTTTGCGACTGGAGCCGCCAGAGCACTCGCTGCGAATACAGCAAGGCAAGCGAGCCCGAAGGCTCTGCTTGCGCGGATCATTTCTTACTCCTTTGTGTAGTGGTTGTGGCACCAGAGTCAGGCACCACGACCCCTACTTAAGCGGCTGGCAGCGCGTGCGTCAAGAACACTTGGGTTCTTCTTGAGGATACGCGGGGACTGCTACCCCCCGCACCTCACCCCCAACACCGGCTTCTGTTCGTAGACCCGACCGTTCTGCCCAGTGAAAATCGAGAGCGCCCGGGCCGGATGGGCGCAGAGGCTGCGGCTGTTGACGAGCAGGCTCTTCTTGCCGGCCGGCAGCTTCAGGGTGAAGCTCGAGACCGGCGCGTCGGGAGCGGCTTCGAAGGTCGTGCGGATGCGGGCGTGGACGGAGTCGATCCGCCCGACCAGGTTGAGGTCGACCAGCCCGTGCAGGGCGATCACCATGTCAGGCAGCTTGTGGGAGGAAGAACGAAGGTAGACGGGGCCTTCGATCGGTTCGTCGAGCAGCGGCGTGATCGCCCTAGCGGTGCCGTAGACCGAGCCGGCCGGGCACTGGTCGGCGGCGAACTGGACCCTGGTGCAGACGGTGCGGATGTGGCCCTGCTCCAGGAACTCGGAGTGGGGGAGCGTGACCACCGCCTTGGCGACGTTGGCGTAGCCTGAGCCCTTGGGGTAGGTGAGCTTCGCGGCGATCGCCGGGTGGGCGCCGCGCCTGGTCCCGCCTTTTAGCTTCAGGGAGAGCTTCGGCTTGAACTTGAGCGAGGCGCAGCTTGAGGCCTGGTAGCGGGCCGAGAGGGCGGTCGGGCGGTCGTCGGCCGGGCTGAAGACGTCGAGGTAGCTGCCGAACAGGGTCGCCCTGGCTTCCTTTCTGGCGCAGCTGGTCGGGTTGAGGGTGAAGTTGGGGCGATCGGCGTGGACGCGCAGGTCCCTGAGCTTCACCGGGATCCCCTCGAGGATGTGGGGGATCGGGTCCGAGTGAGCGCTGTCGACCCTGACTTCGGCGGTTTCGGGGTCGATGGCGAGCGCCACGTGTACGACGATCGTGCCGATGTCGAAGGGCCCCGCCACCGCCGGGGTGATCGCGATCACCGAGAGCGGGTCCCCGCCGAAGGGCCCGCCGAGGTAGAGCTTGCCGGGCACGTAGGTGAGCACGCCTCCCACCCCCGCTCCGGCGATCGTGGCGCCGATCTCGGAGGCGGCCGGGCAACTCGGGCTGGCCTGCTCCTCGCGCCCGCTCTTTGCCTTCGCGGCCCCGCTCGCCGTTTCGGGGCAGCGAGAGAGGCCGGCGAGCTTGCCGGTCACCCCCTTGGGCAGGGTCGCGTCAAAGCGGGTCATCTCCTGTTCTCCGTCGGCCCTGGTGAGGCGCATATTGAAGGGCGAGTAGGCGCCGGCGGCGTTGTTCAGCGAGCCGGCTTCAAAGCGCGGGCCAAAGGGCCGCACCGCGCCCGAGGGGCAGGGGCCGCCGCCGACTCCCGAGCTGACTTCGAAGGTGGCGGTCGTGGTGAGCGGCTTTGCCGGGTCGGCCCAGGGGGTGAGCGTGGCTTCAGTCGCGTAGGTGCCGCAGGCGGCCGGGGTGATCAGCGGCGCCCTCGCGCCTTCCTTGAAGTGGAAGTGAAAGCGCGAGACGGGGAGCTGGGGGACGTCTTGCAGGGTCGTCACCAGCCGCCCGGCGTCGGGACCCTGTTCTTCGCCCGCTTCGACCTCGATCGGCCGCTTCACCAGCGCCCCGAGCTGCGGGTCCTTGATCACCATGTAGAGGGCCAGGAGGGAGTTGAAGGGGTTTCGTTCCTGTTCGGCGAGGAAGACCGCACCGTGCAGCGTTTCGCCCGCCTCCAGCAGCGGCGATTCGACCTCGACTTCGCCGATCTTGGAGGCGTCGGGACAGCTCTGGGAGCCGAGCGCTTCTTCGCCGTAGGCCGCTTCTGAGCAGGTCGAGAGCCCGTTGGCCGAGGATGGGTTGACGCTCATCCCGGCCGGCAGCTTCACTACCGCCTTCTTGATCTCCGACTGGGTGGCGGGGCCTTTGGGGTTGGTTAGCCCTTCGTCGTGGAAGTCGACGCTGAAGTCGAGGCCCGAGGCCGACTCCGCCGAGCTGGTGGTCGGGGTCGAGGTCGGTTCGGGAGAGAAGCCGAGCTTCGAGCAGCCGACCATCCCCGGCGCTTCGAAGAAGCCGGCATCCTGCCCTCCCTGCCAGGAGTCCGCCTCATAGCTCGTTTTGAGCGACCCGGTGCAGGAGCGCGGCAGGGTCAGGAAGGGGACTTCGAGCGCTCCGGTGTCGCAGATGCCTTCGGAGAGCAGTTCGCCTTCGGGCCCGGGCGTAAGGTGCAGGCAGTGGCCGCGGAAGGGGTCGTGGACATGGGCTGCGGGGACCCCCCACAGTTCAAGGGTAGAGGCGTAGAACTCCGCCGCCTGGGGCACGTTGACCACCGCGGCGGTGAGGTTGTTGGGGGATTCGCCGTCGATCCCGATTTCGATCGTCACCGGGATCAGCGCCACGGCGAAGCCGATCTTCGCCGCCACCCCGGGCGGCGGGACGAGGTTGTAGACGGGCTCGGCGACTTCGGCTTCGGGATTGAGCAATCCTTCGGGATTGAGTACGACCGCCCTCACCACCCCGATCGCGGTTTCGTCCGGACAGGAGGGCAGGAAGTCTTTGAGTGCCAGGAAGTCTGCGGTCGAGCAGCGCGGCACCGCGGTGCGCGAGCCGATCAGGCCGGGCGGCAGACTGAAGTGCAGGTCCTTTACTTCCCCGTCGGGGATCCTGCCTTCGGGGTTTACTTCGGAAACGAACCTAGGATCGGTCCTGGTGTTGACCCCGAGGGAGGTGGTGATTGCGAAGGGGTGGGAGCCCGCCTGGGTAGCCGCGCTGCCGTCTTCGTTCAGAAAGCGGGCTTCGAAACCGTTAAGGCCAAACGCGGCTCGCGCGGGGGCGGTGACCAGCAGGAGGGCCGCGAGCGCGGTGCCTAGGGTCTTCGCCAGCTTCCTCATCGTCCCGCCCTCCGCTTCTTCTTCGCTCGCTTCTTCCTGTGCTTGTGCTTCTTGTGATGGTGTTTCTTCGGCTTTTCTTCGAGGTTGCCGGGCCCTTCGTAGGACGAGGAGGCGGGGGTCTGCTCCTGAGGCGGGCTGACCACGGGCTGGCAGGTTTCCCCCAGGCATTCGGGCGGGGTGGTGTGAAACGGGAAGCCGCCCCCCACCCGGGCGTCGTAGACGTCGACGAGGCCCGTGTCGGTCGGCAGCAGGCTCTCGTTGGTGGTGAAGAAGACATCGTCGCCGCTTTCGGAGGCGTCGATGAATTCGGAGTCCTGCCTGCTCTGCCCGGAGGAGATCAGGCTGAGGCAGCCGCCCGAGGCGGCGACGTAGAGGTCAGCGCGCAGTTCTTCGCACTGGGCTTCCGACCCAGCCGCCTCCCACTCATAGACGTCCTCGATGCCGTTGGTGTCGCGAGGCAGGAGGGAGTCGAAGCTGTCGAAGAAGAGGCGTTCCCCATCGGCGGAGAGCGACCGGGGGAAGTGCAGCAGAGACTGACCTGCGGGCAAGGTGGCGGCTGAGGGGAGGGGGCTGGCGGATTCCCCGATCGAGACCCCCCGCCCCACCGGCCGCGCTCCGCTCGGGGCGCAAGAAACGCACACTAGTCCAGCCGATCCGGGCTGGTAGAGGTAGACCTCCGAGTCGGCTTCTTCGCTTTCCTGGTCCGCGTTGTCATAGCCGGTGAGGCTTTCGGTTGAGAGGAATGCGAGCGTTTTGCCGTTGGGCGAGACCCTGGCCGCGTGGTAAACCGGGTTTGGGCTCGTGTCTGAGGGGGTCTTGGCGTTGGCCACGTCGAGGGTAGAGAGCGTCGCGACGAAGCTGAGCGCCCCTTCGTGGGCGAGGTAGAGGTTCGGTCGCCCCGACACCGCCCCTTCAGCTTCTGCCTGCGGGCTCGCTTCGGTCGACGTCAGGTAGACGTAGGAGAGGTCCGTGCTGGCGCCCAGGAGACCGGCGTAGGGCTCATCGCCGACCATCCCAGCTGCTTTCGCGACGAGCGTGGCTTCCCCGCTCCCCGCGTCGAACTCATAGAGGTTGCCGGCGCTCGTGTCTTCGGTCACCTCGAACAGCGCCTTTGCTCCGTCTGGGGTCGCGGTCAGAAAGCGGGACGCTTTCGTCGTCACCGTTTCCGAGACCTTGACGGTGCAGGCCTTCTGCGCTTCGGTGCATTCCCCGCCGCTCACTTCACTCTGTTCCTCGCTGGGGTTTAGGCGCAAGTAGACCTTGCCCGGACCTGACCCGCTCGCACCCGAGGCGGTCCAGTAAACGTGGGTGCCGTCCTCAGAGACCGCGTGCGTTACGTCTGCCAGGCGGTTCTGGTTGGGTCTTCCGGGGCTGATCTGCCCTCCCGTCCCCACCGAGCAGTTACCCCCTCCTGGCACCCCGCTCGGCAGCACGCAGAGCAAGCGCAGCGCAGTGGGGCTTGCGAAGTAAGCTTGCCAGGTCTTGCCCCCCGCCGCTTCTTCGGTCAGCTTGTCCTTGACCCTGAAGGCGGCTTCCTCGCCGTCGGTCGAGGTTCCCTGCATTTCCGGCAGGAATTCTTCCCGGGTCAGTTCCCCGGTCGGCTGCGCCTGCCCCTCCCGCAAGAGCGCTTCATAGCTCCCATCACCGCAATCGTCGCGACGGTAGAGGTTGGGGTATTCGGCGATCGACCCCGGTCCCAGAGCCGGTTCCGCCGCCGCCACCAGCCAGCTTTCGCAGAGGTCGGGCGAGAAGCTCTTGAACAGGTTCTCGCTGCTGGGGAGATTGTTTTCGGTCACCACCCCTAGCGCTTCGATCGGCGGGTCGATCGATTCGTTCGACCAGCCTCCCGCTCCCCGCCTCGCCAGGTACTGGCTGGCGTAGGGGGCGCCTTCGGGCTTGCCGAAGGCGCGGAAGGTGGAGTAAGTGAGGCTCTGCCCATCGGTGGCGCTCTGGACCAGGCCGGTCTTGAAGCCAAGTTCGTTGACCAATGCTTCGATGTCCCCGTTCTCCTTCTCGTTCGGGCTGACCATCTCAAAGGCTCGGCAGTCGGGCAGATGGGTGGCCGCGCCGATCCGCAGCGCCTGGTTGGGGCACGGCGATCCCTGCGGCAACTGCCTGGGGGTGATGAAAATGGCTTCTTCGCCGACCGTCGGGCCGCCGCCACCGCTTTCGGTCACGAAACGGTAGTGGTAGGTCGCGCCCGAGGTTAGGCCTTCGAGGTCGACACCGCTGGTCTTGATTGCCTTGTTGATCGTCTTTTCGGTGAGCAACGCTCCCGGCGGCGCCGGCACTTCTTCCGTGCAGCCGCCTTCTGAGCATTTGCCGGTCCCGTACTGGACGAGGTAGCGGGTGTCGGACCAGAAGCGCGGGTTGATCAGCGCCCTCAGCGTTGCCCCATCTTCCCAAGCCGAGGCGGCGAACTCGGCCTTGAGTTCGGGCGGGACGTGAGGCGGCGCTTCGAGGCTGGTCGGGCCGGGGCCGTAGGCGTGGATGAGGTTTTCGACGCCGACGCGAACCGCCCCCACATAGAGGTCGCCTGCGGAGTTGGTCGCGAGGCCCCTGAGTGAGAAGCTTTCCGGGACCTCGCAGCAGGACGGCGGGCTGAGCGGCTTGCCTTCGGAGTCGTACTCCCTGACTTCCTTGTTGAGGCTGGCGAAGAGATCCCCGGCGGCGTCGGTGGCGATCGGCGAGCCCCCCTCACGTGCTTCCCCGACCGCGCTGCCCGTTTCCGGGTCGAGCGGGAAAACGCCGGCTTTGGTTTCGAAGCTCGCGTAGAGGACGGCGTGGCCCGGGTCGAGGGCAAGCGTGGCGAGGCGCCCGCCGCCGGCTGAGAACTGGGCTTGGTAATCGCCGCCGAGCGTGAAGCGCTCAACCCGTTCGTCGTCGGCGACGAAGAGCGCCCCGGAGGGGCAGAGCGAGCTTCCCGTCGGGCAGAGCGCGATCCCCATCCCGCCTTTGCCGTCAAATTCCCCATTGCCGATCCCTTTCAGCCCAACGCCGCATTCATCGCCCGAGGCTTCGATGTCCTCGGCGGTGCAGACGTTTGCATGGGTGGTCTTATCGACTTCGCCGCCGAGCATCAAGACGAAGCGGCCGGCGGAGTCGAACTTCTGCACCCGATGGTTGCCGAGGTCGGCCACGTAGACGTTGCCATTGGCGTCGACCGCTACGCCTCTAGCTTCGTGCAGCTGGCCTGCACCCGCTCCTTCTTCCCCCGCTTTGCAGCTGGATTCTTCGGTGCAGCTCTCAAGCCCCGTGGTCGCACCGTGTCCGTCGGCCCGGGTGCGGGCTTCGATCGCGGTTGCGGGGATCCCGCCGCTGAGCCCTTCGCCGATGGCTTCAAGCTGGGGGATGTCTTCCCCGGCCAGCCCTCCTATGAATTCGACCACGTAGATCACCGGGACCTTGCCGTCAAGGACGCCCGCGACGCGTTCCACTTTCACCCCTCCGCTCGGGATCGCCGCCAGAGCTTCGAGGGCTTCCCTCACTTCCTGAGCGCTCGCGTCGAGCGAGAGGCCGGTAGTCTGCTGGGCTTCGAAGCCGAGCTTGAACTGGCCTCCTTTCGCCCGAATCCGTACTTCCTGCTGCTCGTTCACAGCGCCGGGCGCAACGTCCCAGCCGAAGGCCTTGACAAAGCCTCCCCAGGGGGTGAACTCGCTGATCCGGCTGGTGGCGCCTTCCTCGGCGATGAAGAGGTTCCCCGTGAGCGGGTCGCTGCCCAAGCCTCGCGGCAGCCTCGTCTGTCCGGCGCCGGAGCCCAGCTCTCCGAAACTCCCAAGCCCTTCGTCGTCGCCCACCGCTCCTCCGAGCGCTGCCTGCGCTAGCGCCAGGCTCACCAGCCCCGCCACGACAAACCCTCCCGCCATCCTCCAAATAGCTCCCGCCATCCTCCGACTTTCCTCCTTCGTCCCGGTCCCCCGCGGGCCGCGCGAACGGTATCGGAACGCAGTCGTCTCTGTCAAGGAACTAGAGATAGAAGAGAAAGCGGACCGGTAGACCCGGCCCGCTTTCTTCGTGGTTCAGCTCACGGCTATGTGCCCAGGATTCCGACTTCTTCGCCGCAGAGGTGTTCGTTGGATTGGTGCCCTGTCCGGGTCACCGGTTGGGTGCCAGCGTCTTTGTATGCCTTGATTGTTGTTGTGCCGTGGTACGAGGATGCGCCTTGCGGGCAGAAGGCCCCGTCGCGGGTGTAGGTGATGCCTTCCACTGTCTCATGGTCTTGCAGGTGGTGTTTTGTCGTTTCGCTTTCAGCGTCGTTTGTGAAGACGACATGTTTCAGTTCGGCTTGTTCGCCGATTGTGATCGTGCAGATCCCACCGGCGGCAACGATTTCGATTTGTTTGCCGGTTGTGCAGTTGACCACCTTCGCTTGCGCTGTCAGTTCGGCTTGGCCTGTCAGTGTGTACTGACAACCGTTCATTTTGACCGTCGCGGTCGTTCCGAACGCTTTGCAGCCTTGGTATGTGGGTGTGACAATGATGTGTTTAAATGTGATTTGTTTACCGTCTTGAGTTACCGGTGTTTTTTCGTCTGGTTGTACTTCCACTGTGCCTTCGAATTGGCCTGTGGTGCACACGACTGCCGACGAACCGAGTGTGAGTTCGTGGTTCGTGCCGTGACCTGTAATCACCGCTTTTTCGGTAGTTGTGATGTGGATTTCGCCCGCCGCAGCCTGTGCCGCCGACGCGCCGATGGCGCCGATCGCCGCCATCGCGAGCAGGGCGAGCCCGAGGGCCCTGATCCTGTGAATCATCTCTTGACTCCTTTTGTGTGTAGTGGTTGCCCGGCGCTCCGGGGACCCATTCGGGCCCGCCGGCAACACCGATGACGCCTTATCCATACACGTTTCGATGTAGATGATCAAGTCTTGCTGTGTGGATGTCGGGCTCGTCTCAGCCAGACCCTAGATTTCCCTTGCAAAAGTGCGTAAGCCAGAAAATCGCGCGCGCGGGATCGCGCCGGGCGATTTCAGGGCACGTCTGTCAAATGAGCCTTTTACGCGTCGGGCAGGTGCAGAGTCGGAAACGCAGTGGTACGTAAAGATGGGGTCGGCGCAGGCCGAATGTGTTGTAGCCTGGCCCTATCGCTCAGGGAAAACTGACAAACAGGTCGGCGTTCTCAATCGTCGCGGTGGCCGCCGCGCTGGGGTTCCTGCCCGCGGGATGCGGAGGAGGAAGTGCTGGCCAGGCCGACGCTTCGGGCCCGGCCAGGGAAACGTTCGTCAAGAGGGCGGACGCGATCTGCGCGAAGACGGACGAACGGCAGGAAGCGGCGCAGGCGGCCTTCCTGAAGAGGTTTCCCAAGGCTACGGGGACGAGATTGTGGGAAGAAAAGCTGGTCCTGGAGGCGGCTCTACCTCCCGTGAAGGTCGAGGCCGAAGAATTGGGCAAGCTGCCCGTTCCCAGCGGGGACGAGAAGGAAATCGAAGCGATCGTCACCGGCCTCGAAGACGCCGTGCGAAAGGGCGAAGCAGAACCGGGCGCGCTGATCACGAAGGGAGCGGGACCGTTCGCGAGCCTCGAGAAGCTCGCGCGCGAATACGGCTTCAAGGCCTGTGCGCTCCCTCTCTGATGCCTGGGTTGGCCAGCGGCTCAGGTGTGAGGTTTCACTTCGAGCAATTCGATCAGGTAGAAGATGTCGCCCGTGTTATGGGCCAGCCGCGAGGGCAGGATCAGTTCGCGCTTTCCACCGACCCTCATCCCCTCGAGGCCTGGAATCCACCCTTTGACGATCCGTCCCTTGCGGAATTCCCAGGAGAAGCCGCCCGTAGGTTCCCAGTGGGCTTCTTCCTTGTGCCCGGTCCTGTAGTCGAAGGCGATGTAGTTGACGGCGAACCAGTCGCCTTCCTTTAGCGGCACTCCCGTGCCCTTCCTGAGGTCCCTGATGACCACCTGCCTGGGCGGCGGACCGGATGGAAGCCGGATCGACGATGGTGGGTTTGGGGTTCCCCTCACCTTCCAAAGGGGAGAGGACGCTTCCGAGCTGCCGCCGCAGGCCGGGACTGCGACGGCCGTTAATGAACATCCGAGAAGGGCGAGGGTCTTGACCGCAGCGTGCATCGACGGCCTTAGGTTAGGGAGAACTTGAGTAGTGGACGGTATCACTTGTAAACTGCGCCATCATCATCCGAGGGAGACGGAAAGGCGCGAGGATCGGGGCGGCGGCGACCACGGCTGCTGTCCTGGCCTGCGCATCAACCGGCGGTTGCGGGGCGGGGAGATCCAGACCGACCAGAGCCGAATTCGTGGAGCGGGCGGACGCGATCTGCAGAAAGGCGGACGACCGCCAGAGAGCGGCGAGGCGGGCGTCTTGGAGGAACCACCCGGGAGTGCTGGGGACGCGCCAATACCGGGAAGAAGAAATCGGCTGGAGGACAGACGTGGTGGAAACCTCGGTGCTGCCTCAGGTCAGGGAAGAGGCTGAGGAGCTCAGCCGCCTCCCCGCTCCGAGTGGCGAAGGGAGACGGGTCGCGGCGATCCTGAGAGGACTGGATGTCGCGGTTCGCAAGGGAGACGCGGAGCCCGTGGCCCTGGTCGGGAAGAATGCGGTCGGCCCCTTCGCGAGAGTGGAGAAGCTCGCCAGCGCCTACGGCTTCGGAGCCTGCTCGGACCCTCTCTGATGAAGCCGTTGCGTGCACTGGCCGTCGTCCTTCTCGGCCTCGCCGGATTGGCTGGATGCGGTGGGGGCGCTGGCGATCCCGGAGCTTCGCGGGCGAAGGAGGCTCGGCCCGCGAAGAGCGAGAGGCTGCCTCCCGTCTCGAAACGATCTCTGCCGGACCCCGCGCACACGAGCTACTTCCGAGCCGCGGGCAACGGGCTCGACCCTCCGCTTCGGGAAGGCCGGACGGTCGTCACGCATGCCCCGATCGGGGCGCCGCCGGTGATCGCGAACGGCGTCGCGTACGTCGTCTCGCGAAGGGGGTACACGCGCATCGTCTCCCTCGACACCGGTCACGTCTTCTGGGGTCAGCTGACCTTTCCAGCCGAAGGTCGGTCGCGGGAGCTGACCGCGCCGGTCGCCGACAACGGGCAGGTCTTCATCGTCACCGACGACGGCTACGAGATAGCCATGGGGGTGGCGGAGCAGGAGTACGAATGGTCATTTGACACGAACGCCCAGGTCGACGCCCCGCCCATCACGGCTAGCGAAATCACCTACTTCATCGCCAACCGGACCACCCTCATTGCGCTCAACGAAGGCAATCTCCACAGGACCCGGGGCCTCGGCGTCGTCACGTGCAGCCCCAGCTACGACAACCGTCGCCTCTTCGTCGCGAACCGGGGCGGGTCGGTGATCTCGATCGGGGCCAGGAGGGGCGCGATCCTATGGCGGGCCGACACGGGCGCGAGCCTGCCAAGCGGGGAAGCCGGCTTCTCCCTCGCGCCCGCGGTGGCCCTCGGGCACGTCTACGCCGCGCGGGGGGACGGCGCCGTGGTCGCGCTCGACGAGAAGAGCGGCGAACTGGCCTGGCACGCGCGGGTGGAGGGTGCCCCCGAGTCGCTGGCCGTGGCCGGAGCACCAGGAACGCCGGCGGCGGTCTACGTCGTCTCGAGGCAGGGGCGTCTCGACGCGTTCGACGCGCGCTCGGGAAAGCGGCTCTGGCGCTACGACGTCGGCAAACCGGTGGTCGCGCCGATGGCCGTCGTCGGGCATACGGCGTTCGTCTCGACCGCCGGTGAGACGCTCGGGATCGACGTGCGAACCGCCAGGAAGGCCTTCCGGCTGCCGCGAGGACGACTGACCCCGGTCGGCGCCGACCGCGGTCGCATCTACCTGGCCGGGGACGACGAGCTGGTCAGCCTGGAAGCGGCCCGCGGCTGACCCGTCCGAGCAGCGCCCTGCCCAGCCCCTCCACGGTTTCCCTGGCGAGGTCCGGCTGCCCGCCGAAGGCCAGGCCGCTGAGGTCGAGCTCGATCACCGCCGAAAACCAGGCCCCTGGCGTACCCACCGCCCAGGAGTCGGCAGAGGCCTCGAGCCGCCGCTCGCAGGCCTCGATCCCCCCGGCTCGGACCGAGGCGACCACCCCGGCCAAACCCGCCTTCCCCTCGTCTTCGACCTGCACCGCAAGGCGAACGCTGCCCGAGACGCTGGCGGGAAGGCGGAGCATCGGCAGGCCCAGGAGCAGCGCCGCCTCGACATCGCGATCCGTCACCGGCGGCGTCGTCTTGGCGATCCCTCGCTCCCAGCGGGCCGCCGCGACCAAAGGCGTGATCGCGCTACGCAGCCACTCGGTGATGGCGTAGGGGGTTCCACGCCCTTGCGAGGGCAGCGCCTCCACCAGGCCATCCTGGCGCAGCGCGCCCAGTCGCCGCTCCAGAGAGTGATAGCTGACCGAGGCGATGATCGAATCCAGCTCGGTCAGAGAGAGAGGTTGCCCGGCCAGCGCCCAGACCATCCCCGTCGACCACCCCTCGACCAGGGCCTTGAGCGCGCTCCGCGCGGCGCCGCTGCCGAAGGCCGGCGGTGGGGAGATGGGGGACAGCTTGAGCCAGGCGGTGACTGCGTCGACCACGAACCCGAGCTCGCGCCCCCTCTTGGCAAGCTCGTATTCGACGTTGCTCGGAAACTCGCTCCGCCGGCGCCGCTCGACCACCCCTGTGCGGGCGAGCGAGCGCAGGTAGGCGCGCATCGTCGTCTGCGGCGGCGAGTCGACGTCGCGCCGCAACTCGAAGAGCGCCTTCGGGCCGCCGGTCAGTACTTGCAGCACCGCGGCGTTGATCGGCACGGCCAGGAGTGACAACGCCCGTGCGCCGGGCCGCGGTGCCGCCGTTTCCTTAGCGTCGATAATAGTCAAGACTGACTGATTATCTTCACCTCAGATCGCAAACGCAAAAACACCACAGTTCGCAAGAGAGTCTTAATCGCTATTCCGACACCCGGCACGTGCGCGCCAGCGGGATGGAGAGGACCTGGCCGTTGCCGAAGGTGTAGGTCGCGCGGGCGAGGGGGAAGAGCGCGGTGTCGAAGCCGGGCGGGGCGGAGCAGGCCGCCGAGACGTAGGAGCGCCGGCGCCCTCCGTACGTGTAGGTGCGGTGCAGGGTCATGTCGAAGTGGGTCAGGTAGGCCCAGCGGCGCGCCGCCCGGGGAAGGGTGGTGCTTATCACGGTGCCGAAGACCCCCTTGCGGCGGCTGACCCTGAACTCGAGCACGAAGGCGCCAGGCGGCGTGCGCGCGTAGGCCTGGGCGAGTATCAGCTTGCGCCCGTGGCTCCGCGGGCCGTTGAAGGCCAGGAGCTTGGCGTTGACCTGGAAGGGAGGCTGGGTGGGGATCCGCACCTGGAGACGGACGTGTCCGCTGCCGACGATCGCGCCGCCGCAGACGCGCGCCGCGGCGGCTTCGGAGGCGGGCTGGATCGCGGCGACGTCGCAGGTCGGCAGCCCGCGGTCGAACAGCCGCCCCTGGCGGTTGATCGCGACGACGATCCGCCGCAGCTGCGGCAGCGTCGCCGCGTCGCCCGAGAGGTCTTCGAAGTTCCCGGCGACCCGCACCGCCACCGGCGCCGGCGTCTTCCGCGGCAGCCGGCTCGGGCGCAACCCGCTGTCGAAGGAGACGCGAAGGTCGCCTTCCTGGTTGGTCTCCGCGAAAACCACCGGCGCGGTGACGCAGAGCAGCAGCACGACGGCGGATATGAGGATCCTCCCCGCTCTCACGGCCATCTGAGTCTACGGCCGCGAGTCGCGGCCCACCGCTACAGCGGGTTCGCGCAGGACTTGCCGCCCTTGAACCCGTAGGCGCGAATCAGCTTCTCGACGCCGGCGAACGCGCCCGCGCCCTTGAGGAGCGGGCTGGGGTCTTCCTGGCTCTTCGCGAATGCGTCTTCGAGCTCGCCGACGATCTCTTCGATCTTCTCCTCGTCGCCTTCGGGAGGCGGAAGGGCCGCGATCTTTTCGATCTCGAGCTCGACCGGCGGCAGCCCGACGGCCCGGACGATCTTTTCCTGCGCCGACGAGCTGGCGCCGACTTTGGGGTTCTTTTTCTGGAAGGCGATGAGCGCCGATTCCTGTTCGCTGTCGGACTTTTCGCAGATCGCGTCGGCGGTCTTCAGGAACTGCGCCCTGCTGAGCGGCGGCACGTCCGCTTCGGTGCTGCCGCCGCAGCCGAGCGCCGCCGAGGCGAGCGCCAGCGTCGCGGCGGCGAGCGCCGCGACGAGAACCGAGCCGCAGAACGGCGGGTTCAATGAACCTCGATGTTTCCAATCATTGCTCAAGGGTTCTAATTTATAGCGGTTCGCGGCCCAGCGGGCTACCGGACCGAGCAGGCCCGGGTCACCGTGGGAGCCAGCCTGGTGCCGCCGGCGAAGGAGAAGCTGGCGCGGGCGAGCGGGAACGAAACCCCGCCGAAGCCAGCCGGGGCGGGGCAGCCGGCGCTGAGGTAGCTGTGACGGGCGCCGTTGGAGGTGAAGCGGCGTCCGAGCCTCATCTCGATCCCGGTCACCCGGCCCCAGCTGCCCAGCGCACGCGGCAGCGAGGCGGTGAGGACGGTGCCGAAGGCGCCGTGAGCGCGGCGCTTCACCGCGAAGACGATCACGAAGGAGTTGGCGAACGGCCGCGGCGCGTAGATCTGGCCGAGCAGAGCGGGATGCCCGCCGGCGCGTCCGTTGAAGACGAGCAGCCGGCCCCGAGCCGGGTACGGTTCCTGGCCCGCCAGCGAGACGTCGGCCTCGAAGCGGCCCTGGCCGACCAGCGCGGCGCGGCAGGCGGCGAGCGCCCGCGCGGTCGAGGCCGGCTGGATGCTGCGGTACGGGCAGATTGGGAGGCCGGTGCGGTCGAAGCGTCCGTGGCGGTTGATCTCGATCCGCAGCGTCTTCAGCGCCGGCGGCGTGCTGCCGTCGGTGGTCGAAATCCGCCCCGCGACGGAGACCGCGACCGGCGCCGTGCCGTGGCGGGGGAGCGCGCTGGGCGCGAGGCTTCCGTTCACCGCCACCCGCAGGTTGCCGCGCTGTGCGACCGCCGACCCTCCCCTCCCCGAGCCCCGCCGCGGCGACCTGACCCGCGAGGCGCCCGCCCCCGAGCCCGTCGGCGCGCCCCGCACCGACGGCTCCGGCGCCGCGCCGCCGCCGGGCGCCTGCAGCGGACAGGGGCCGCCTTCGGCGCATTCGCCGGGCGATTTGACCGCCGCCGTGGGCCCGTACGCGTAGATCGAGGCCAGTTCGGTGTTGCCGCTGGTGACGTAGACGCGGCCCTGCGTCGCGGTGCTCGAGTTGTCCACGGCCAGCCCGGGCGGCAGCGCGTCGATCACGTTGCGCTTGAGGCGGCCCGCGTAGGCGCCCGAGGGTTCGAAGGCGTAGATCGCACCTTCGGGCCGTTCGAAGAATTCGGGCAGGAGGTCGTCGGCGACGTAGACGCGGCCGGTGACCCGGTCGACCGCGAGCGCCGAGTCCCGCAGCGAGACAAAGCCCCCGAGCGGGTTTTCGTGCCCGTCGATCGTCTCCACCGGGGTGCTCGGGTCGCCGGCCGGGTCATAGACCTTGACGGTGTCGTCGCCGGCGTCCGACACGTACACGTGCCCGGCGGTCGTCCCGAAGCCCGAGACGGCGACCCCGTAGCCGTCGAGCAGGCTTCCCTCGCCGATCCGCAACGGTTCCCCGCCGACTTCGACCGGCGCCCCCGAGGGTTCGTAGACGGACACATGGGTGCGGTCGTCGACGTAGACGTTGCCGGTCAGGGGGCTGATCGCGACGCCGGTCGGGTGCGCCGTGTCGATCGTCACCCCGGGCCCGTAGGTGGATTTCGCGGTGAGCGGGAACGGCGAAGGGGTGTAGCGGACGATTTCCTGGTGGAAGACGTTGACGAAGAGGTCGCCGCCGGCCTCGACCGCAAGCCCGCAGGGCCCCTCGGGCGTTTCCCCGACATTCGTTTGGAGCAGGAATTTCGGCCTCGCCTCCTCAGGAGATTTCGGTTCCGTTTTCCCAGGGGCGAAGGCGTCGACGTGGCGGCGGTAGTAATCGGAGACGTAGAGCGTGCCGCTCGAGTCGACGGCGAGGCCGCACGGCCCTTCGAACCCGTCCGGCGACGGATACGGCTTGCCCTCTTCTCCTTCCTTGGAAATAGCGGCGAAGAAGGGGAAACCGAGGAGCGGGTCGGCCGGCGTCGCCTCCGCCGCGGCGGCGCCTACCGCGGACGCCGCGGCGAGCGCGCAGAGCAGCGCCAGGCCGATCGCGGCAAGGCGGCGCGTAGCCAACCGGCGCCTCATCGTGCGCCCCCGGCGCGGCCGCACTGGCCGCGCAGCCTCGTCTCGAAGACCCGTCCGAGGTTGTTCTGCCCGAGCGCTTTCACCGTTGCCATCGGCACCGCCGCACAGATGTTCGCGGAATTCACCAGCAGGCCGCGCTTGCCGCCGTTCAGCCGCAGCACGAAGCGCGTGATCTGCGCGTCGGGGAGGTCGGTGAAGAGGGTGCGGATGCCGTGCCGCGCGGGGCCGATGCGGCCGTCCAGCACGATGCGGACAGCGCCGCTGCGCAGCGAGGCGACCAGGTCGGGCAGGCGGTGCGAGGAGGAGCGCAGGTAGACCGGCCCGCGCAGCGGCTGGTCGAAGAGCGGCGTCACCGCGGTCGCCCGGCCGTAGACCGAGCTGGGCGGGCACTCTTCCACCGCGAACTGCTCCCGGGTGCAGACGCCGCGGATGTGGTTCTGCGCGAGGAACTCCGAATGCGGCATCGTCACCGCGATCCGCTCCAGGTTGGCGTCGTGCGGGCGCGCCGCGAAGGCCGCCCGCAGGGCCGGGTACTCGCCCCTCGCGCTGCCGCCCAGCAGCCGCAGCCCGAGCCGCGGCCGGAAGCCGAGCGTGCGGCAGTTGAGCAGCTGATAGTGGTTCGAGACGCTCGCCGTGCTGTCGTCGGACGGGTCGCCGAAACGGGCCCCGGAGCCGGTCAGGGTCGAGACCACCTGCGAGGGTTCGCAGCTGGTCGGGTTGCGGGTGAACCTCGGCCGGTCGACGAAGACGCGGACGTCGCGCAGGTGCAGAGGGATCCCGTCGAGGATGTGGGGAATCGGGTCCGAGCCGCGCGCGTCGATCCGCAGCTGCGCCGTGCGCGGGTCGACTTCGAAGGCGGAGCGGACGACGACCGTGCCGAGGTCGAAGGGCCCGACCGTGGCGGCGTCGATCGTCACCGTCGACAGCGGCGAGCCGTGGTAGGGCCCGGCGAGGTAGACGCTCCCCGGCGCGTAGGCGAGCGCGCCGCCGATCCCGTAGCCGGAGAGGCTGCGGCCGATCCGGCTCGCCTCCGGGCAGGAGGGGCTGGCCGTCTCCGCCTGGCCGCTCCTGGTGCGCGCGGCGGCGATCGCCGCGTCGGGGCAGAAGGGGACGCCGGCGAGGCGGCCGGTGATGCCGCGCGGGAGAATCGCCGAGTAGGAGGTGATCTCCTGTTCGTCGTCCCGGCGCGTCAGGTGGAGGAAGAACGGGGTGTAGGAGCCGACGTTGGAGTTGACCGATCCGGCGGTCACCTGCGGCGCGAACGGCGGGACGCCGCTGAGGCAGGGGCCGGCGAACCCGGTTTCGATCTGGGAGGCGGTGGTCGAGCTCTGAGGGAAGAGGCCGGCGGCCCAGGGCATCAGCTCGGTCACCGTGATCGCGGGCCCGCAGGCCGCCGGGGTGATCAGCGGCGCCCGCTGGCCGACCCGGAAGTGCAGAGCCAGTTCGGTGTAGGGGAGCTTCGGCAGCTGGTCGAAGCTGGCGACGATCTGGCCCGTGGAGGGGTCGGGCGCGAGCTCGCCCGCCAGCTTGACGAGCAGGCCGCGGTCCGGCGACCTGGCGACCAGGTAGACCGCCAGCAGCGAGTCGAAGGGGTTCTCGGCCCCCGGCGCAGGGGTGCCCGGGTCGTCGGGCTGGGCGAGGTAGATCGCGCCCTCGAGTTCTTCTTCCCCCGGGAGCAGCGGGGTGCGCACCGTGAAGTCGCCGATCTTCGACGGCCCGGGACAGGCGGTGTCCTCGGGCGAGGACGCCGTCTCGGCGGCGAACTGGCCCGGGGCGCAGACCCCCAGCCCGACCCCGAGCGAGGGGTTCACCGTCACCCCGTCCGGAAGGCTGACCACCGCTTTGCGCACCTGCGACTGGAGGCGGCTCGCCGGCACGGTCAGCGTTTCGGTCTTGTTGTTCAGGGTGAAGGCGAAGCCGCTCGGCGAGGAGGCCCTGCGGTCGGTGAGCTGCCCGAACGCCACCGGTTCGAAGCCGAGGCCGGCGCATCCCCCGAGGTGGAGCGGCAGCCCTCCTTTGCTGCTTTCGAAGGAGGCCGAGACCGGCGCCGGCTGCTGCCAGGAGGTCGCCGTGGCGTCGAAGCGAATTTGCTCGGCGCAGTCGGTCGGCATGCTCAGGTAGGCGAGCGGCGGGGCCCTGAAGGGCGGCCCGACCGAGCATTTCGACCAGGGGAAGCCCGGTTCCGCCTCGTTCAGGCAGTCGCCCCGTTCGCCGTCGTGGACGGCGCCCCACGGCGTTCCCCAGAGGGTGAAATCGAGGCCGAGGATCCCGAACGCCTGGGTGAGGTTGGCGGCGGCCATGGTGAACGTGTACTCCCCTTCGGGCCCGGGCACGATCCGCGTGTCGAAGGCGATCGGCACCCCGAAGGGGGCGAAGCCGAGCTGCGCCGGCACGCCGGGGGCGGGCGCGAGGTTGAAGAGGCCGAAGCGCCGCACCCCGGAGGGGGTGCGAAGGTCGACGGCGCCGACCTGGCTCCGGTCGGGGCAGTCCTCCCCGGAGCGGCTTTCTTCGAACGGCGAGTCGCGCGGAGTGTGGAACTCGTCCTGCGTGCAGCGGGCGAGGGCCGCCGGGTTCTCGAGCAGGCCCGGTGGCAGGGATATCGTCAGGTCGCGCGGGTCTCCGCCGGCGAAGCCGACATGGACGGTGAGCGCGTTCGGGTGCGAGCCGGCGAGCGCGTCCGGCGCGCCGCCTTCGGCGTGGGCGATCGCTTCGAAGCCTTCGGCTCCCGGCAGGAAGCCGAAGTCGGCGCGGGCAGTGGTCGCGGTAGCGAGGAAGGCGCAGAGCGCGAGCAGGGCGAGTGCGCCTCTCATCGTCCCCTCCCAGGCCGGTGGCGGTGACGGTGTCGCCCGCGACGGTGGTGATGGTGGTGATGATGGCGGCCCGAGTAGCGCACCGGCGGGTTGCCGGGGCCGCTGACCAGCGTGCCGACGGCGCGGTCTTCGGGCGGCGAGGGCAGCGGCTGGCACGCGTCCCCGCGGCAGACGAAGGGCTCCACCGGTTCCGGGAAGCCGCCCCCTTCGCGGGCGTCGTAGACGTCGACCGAGCCCGGGTCGGCCCAGGGCGCCAGCGAGACGCCGGTGAGCAGGAAGGCGTCGGCGCCCGATTCGCCGGCGTCGACGAAGGAGGCGCTCCCTTCCTTCCCCCTGGAGATCAGCGCCAGGCATCCCGGCGCCGCCGCGCAGTCGCCGGTCCCCTGGGCCTCCCACTCATAGACGTCGGGGGCGTTGTCGGTGTCGGAGAGGACCAGCGCGTCCTCGGAGTCGAAGAAGACGCGGCGGCCGCCGGCGGTGAGGACGCGCGGCTTGTAGGAGCGGGTCGCGTTCGGCCCGGCGCCGTTCGCGATCGCGCCGGGGACGGTGGAGGGCCCGAGCGGGCGGCCTTCGGTCGGGTTGCAGGAGAGGCAGAGGAGCGCGCCGGCGGGGGGTGCTTCGGCGTCGTAGAGGAAGACCTCGGGGTCGGGTTCGAAGCTGTGCTGGTCGACGTTGTCGTACCCGGTCAGGGAGGCGCGCGAGAGGAAGAGCAGGTGGGAGCCGTCGGCGCTGACCCGGGCCGTGCCGGTGGTGGGCGGGTAATTGCCGGCGTCCGCCGCCGCGGCGACTTCGGTCGTCGTCCCGCCGTGCCAGAGGAGGATCGCGCCAGCCGCCGCGTAGTAGACGCTCGAGCCGTCCGTGGAGGCGCCGAGCACTCCTTCCACCCCCCCGGAGGGGGTGAGGTCGAGCGTGCTCAGGTCTTCGAACCGCGCTTCGTAGCGGTAGAGGCGCCCGGCTTTGGTGAAGAACGCGAAGGCGCCATCCGGGGTGGCCGTCTGGAACTGCCCGCCGCCCCCCACTTCTTCGTCGACCTGAGCGACGTGCGTGCCTTCGCGCAGGTGGAGGTTCCCTTCCTCGGCGAAGTACACCCGCGAGCCGTCGAGCGAGACCGCGCCGCCCTGGGCGGCGAGGGTCGCGCCCGGGGTTTCGCTCACCGGTTCCATCTGGCCTCCCGAGACCTCGAAGAGGTTGCCTTCGAGCGAGAGGACGGCGTGGAGCAGGTCGGGGCTGGCGCCGGCGAACGAGACGCCCGGCGACTGGGGCGGCAGCGGGGTGAGGCCGCCCGCCAGGGTGTCGCGCAGCTCGTAGGCGGTGCCGTCGAAGAGGAGGCCACGCGCCAGATCGGTCGAGAAGAGCTGGTACGGGACCCCGTCCGGTTCCGCTCCGAAGGCGCCCGCGGTGGTGGGCTCGGTGATGTTCTCGGTCCCCCAGCCGCCCCCGGTGCGGCGCGAGAGGTACTGGCTCGCCGGCGGCGCCCCCTGCGCTTCCCCGCCGAAGGAGGAGAGGGAGCTGTAGGTGACGGCATCGCCGCCTGCGGCGCCCTGCAGCACGTCGCCGCCGAAGTTGGCGCCGAACCCCTGGATCGAGCCGCCGTTCTTGTCGGCGGGAGAGACCATCTCCCAGCCGCGATGGTCGGGCAGGGTGGTGGACCCGCCGAGGCCCTGGGTGACGAAGGAGAACGCCGGGCTCGTCACCGTGCCGCCGGAGTTATGCGCGACCAGGCGGTAGCGGTACGGCGTCTCCGCCGCGAGGCTGCTCGGGTGCTGGGAGACTTTGGAAAAGGTCGCCGCGCCGGACGGGACGGGAGCGTCTTCGACGACCGGGATCCGTTTCGCTCCTTCGAAGCCGCTCGCTTCGAACTGGGCGGCGGTGACGTACTCGAAGTGGTAGGTCGTGGCGAGGCCGTTGCGGTTGACTTCGCCGTTCAGCGTCGCCGCTCCGGCCACCACGCCCGAGGCCCAGAGCTCGCCGATCTGCGGCGGCCCGCTCGCCCTCGCCGGCGCGGCGCCGAGCATGAACAAGCCAAGCAGAATCAGAAACCTGCCTCCCACTCCCCGCATGCGCTCAGTGTACTTCGACCGCCGTCAGCCGCTCTCGGCTGGGCTCGACCCTCTCAAAGCGGATTCGAGCAGGCTTTGAAGCCGTATTCGCGTGCGAGGCGGGACGCCTTGCCGAAGGGGCCCGAGCCTTCGGTGACTAACGCGCCGGGGTCGGCTTCCGCCGTCTTCAGCGCTTCTTCCAGGCTCTCGATCATCGCCTCGATCGTGTCTTCGTCCCCGCTCGGCGCCGGAAGGTCCCCCAGTTCTTCGACCTCGACCTTTATCGGAGGCAGCCCGACCGCCACCAGCGCCTTTTCCTCCCACGATTTGCTCGAGGGAGAGCCGGGGTTTTCTTTTTTGTACCTGCGAAAGCCGGCTTCCTGCCTCGCATCCGCCCTCGCGCAGACGGCGTCCGCGGCGGCGATGAACTTCGCCCTGGTCGATGCCTTGGCTTCCGCGGCCGTCGTGCTCTTTCCAGCGGCAGCAGTGGGGGGACCGGCGTTGCCGCCACTCTTGCCGCCACCGCAACCACCGGCAGCGAGCGCGAGGAAGGCGATGGAGGCGATCAGCGTCCGGTTCCGCATCCCGTCCCGTCCTCAGAACGTCCCGCAGATGGCAAATCCGTATGCACTGGCCATTTCGCTCACCTTCGCGAACGGGTTTGCCGGGCCGGAGACGATCGTCGGCTTCCGCTTCGTCTTCGCCACGGCTTCTTCGAGGCCGTCGACTATGGCGCGGATCCTGGCCTCGTCGCCTTCCGGAGCGGTGAGCGCGGCGAGGTCTTCCGCCTCGTGCTGAATCCAGGGCAGGGAGGCCGCCTGGATCAGCTTGTACCGGGTGGCCTTGGTCCAGTTCTGGGGCTGCCGGTCCGCGTACGCTTCCATCGCGGCCGTTCTCCCGTGTTCGTCCCGCTTGCAGACGTTTTCGGCCCGAACAATGAAGTCGAGCTTGTCCGGCGCTGGGTCCAAGCTTGCAGTGCCGCCGCAACCCAACGCGGTCAATGCCAGGATCAACACGAAGCCCTGGATGGCCATTGAGAATCCCCGTGAGAGCGATACCATCCGCACGGAGTGACCTATGTTAGTACTGCGCACACACTTCGAACCCATATTCCTTTGCTCGCTTCGCTACCTTCGAAAATGGGTCGGCGTTTGGCCTAAACGCTCGATCCGGATTCTTTTTTGACTTTTCGATGGCCTTCTCAAGGCCTTCAACGATCGCATTCTCTTCATCTTCTTCGCCCTTTGGCACTCCAAGCTCGGAAAGTTCATCCGCCTCCTGTTCTAACGGTGCCAATAGTGCGGATACGTATATTTCCTCGGTGACCTTCTTAGCGGCGGGCAAACGCCCCTGCTTGCGCGCCTTCGCGAACGCGATCTGTATGGCAGCGCTCCGCCCATCGTTGATCTTCTTGCAGAGCGCATCTCCTTTCCTGAGGAATTCGGCCTTGGTGAGCGAGTGACTGCTGCTGCCCCCTCCGCATCCAGCTGTGACCATGACAAAGGCGATTGAGCCGAGAAGAAAGCGTGATTTCGAAAACTGACGGAGCACGGGATAAAACGCCTGAGTATTTGCCTGTCCGAGCGTAGCAGAGGTCTGGGGAGTTTGCGAGGCACGCGGCGGGTCGCCGCGTGCCTCCGCTCATCCGAATCTCGGTCCGACTCTGCTGACTAGGGATAAACGTGTTCCCGAGCCGTGAGCGAGATGTCGATGTCCTGTCGGGTCTCGTTGGTCCCCGCAGCGGCGGGCAGGCCCGACTGTGAGTTGACGAGACCGTTGATGCTGATCGGAATGAAGCCGAACAGGGTCAGCACGCACCCGTTGGCTCCCGGTGCGGCGAACGAGTTGTCCACCCAAGTGCCTCCGGTCAGGTTGAGGATTTCCCGTTCTTCTTCGATGGTGACTTTCGGCGGCACGCCGCTGATCGGTTTATTCGGCGGCGGCGGGTTGGTCGTGCCGATCGTCAAGTGCAGAGTGATTGGATTGCTGAACGACCCGACGTAGCATTTGCTGCCGAGAACCGAGTTGATCAGATGAACCCGTATCGGCAAGGTGATTTCGAGTTCTTCGCCGATCACCGGTGCCCCAGTCAGTTCGGTCACCGCGTAAAGCGTCAGCGCTTCGCTGCCGAGCAGTTCGAACAGGAAGGTCAGACCGGTGAGGCCGATCACGCCGCCCGGGACCTTCTGTTTGACGGGCGTCAGCCCGCCAGCGGGACTCGCGGCGAAGTTTTCGAGATTGCCGTCGACTCCCCCGCTGAGAACCATTGGTTTTTCGATCGGCACGTCCTTGGTCCCCATCTGGAAGTGGCCGCCGGTGATGTCGCTTCGAATGCACCCGGTGTCTATCGAGTTTTCTTCCGGGCTCGGGCAACCGGCAAACTGTTCGTAGCCGGGCGCCGGGGTTCTGGCCTGCGCCGTCGAAACGACGAACGCGGTTGCCGCAACCGCGACTACCGCAGCCGCGAGCAGCTTGCTGATGAGCCTCGATCTCATGTTTCTCTCCCTTGTGGACTGGTTTTCCCCATTGAAAAACGCCTTAGAAACAGCCAAGGCGTTTTTCGGAACTTCTCGGGTTTGATTTAAGCAGGTTTTGCGGTCTGCTGCAGAAATTTCTGGAGTCTGCGGGCTAAAAATCGGCGCTTGCCCCCTGGCCGTCCTTGCGTATTCGGAAGCCTATTCCCACCAGACTTTCGTCATGCTGGTGCTGGCCTCCCCTGTGGCGATCGCGTTGCCTTCGTATGTGCCGCCGGAGGCTTGGCCTTGTTTCGGGCAGGCGATCCCGGTCGCGGTGTATTGGATCGATGTAAATGTGTGTTGTTGCGCGTCAGCTTCGGCGGGGAAATTTTTGCATATCACTTGAGAACCGGCAAGCGTGAGTTTGTGGTTGGCTTGTTCCGTCCCTTCGAGGCCGTCGTGTGTAACTGTCAGCGTGGTTTTTTCCACTGACGAATGGAACAGTTCTTCTGCCTGCGCCGCCGATGCGGCGATGCCGCCCATCACCATAATGGCGAAGAGCGCCATGCCGAGTCCCTTTCAGCTTGCGGGTCATCGTTTCCTCCTTTGCCAGGCCCGACCTTCGGGCGAGCCGCTTTTCCTGGCTCAGGTCTAGCCGCTCCACGCGGGGCATTCAAAGGAACGCGATGTGTTCGCTTGGCTCGGCGCGGGGATGGGGCGTTTGCGCCGCTACGGGCGTGCGGCGGAGGCGCGGGCGCGCCGATCGACGCGCGCTCAGCGGCCCTTGCAGTCAGCCTTCAGCGGCGCCTTGAAGTCGTGGGGCTTGCCGCTCTGGGCGACCATCGCGACGCTGGCGCGGTTGGTCGTCTTGCAGATGTTGCGCGAGTTGACCAGGAGGCCCTTCCTGGCGCCCCGCATCTCCAGGATCACCTTGGTGACCGGGGCGTCGGGGGCGGCTTCGAAGCTGGTGCGGATGCCGCCGTGGTGGGAGTCGATGCGTCCCACCAGGTCGACGTCGATCTGCCCGTGCAGGGCGATCACCATGTCGGGCAGCGGGTGGCTTGAGGAGCGCAGGTAGACCGGGCCTTCGAGGGGAGCGTCGAGCAGCGGCGTGATCGCCCTCGCCTTGCCGTAGATCGAGCCGGGGGGGCAGGCGTCGGCGGCGAACTGCACCCGGGTGCAGATCGTGCGGATGTGTTCCTGGGCCAGGAACTCCGAATGGGGCAGGGCGACCGAGGCCTTGGCGATGTTGGCTTCCCCGGGCTTCGCGGTGAGGGTCGCGCGCAGGGCGGGGTGGGCGCCGCGGCGACTGGCGCCGGAGAGCTTCAGCGAGAGCCTCGGCTTGAAGGGCAGGGCCGAGCAGCCGCCGACCTGGAAGCGATCGGAGGCGCTGGCGCTGGCGCCGCTCGGGCCGAAGACCGTCGCCTGCACCGCCTTCGGCTCGCAGCTGGTCGGCGCCAGGGTGAAGCTCGGGCGCTCCAGGGCGGCCCTGATGTCCCTGATGTCGAGCGGGATGCCGGAGAGGAGGCTCGGGAGCGGGTCCCCGACGGCGCTCACCTGGGCGGTCTCGGGGTCGACGCGCAGGGCGATGCGGTCCACCACGGCGCCGAGGTCGAAGGGGCCGGCCACGGCGGGGACGACCGCGACCAGGGAGAGCGGGGCGCCCCTGTAGGGGCCGGCGAGGTAGAGCGGGCCGGAGGTGTAGAAGGGGGTGGGGCCGGCGCCGGCGCCGGCGGTGGCGCTGCCGACCCGGGAGGCCGCGGGGCAGGAGGGCGAGGCGGCCTCGAGCGCCCCTTCGCCGGGGCGCGAGCGCCCGAGCGCGGTGGCGATCGCCGCCTCGGGGCAGTAGGGGACGCCGGCGAGCTTGGCGGCCAGCCCGGTCGGGGTGGTGGCGGTGAGCGCGGTGAACTCGCCGGTGCCGTCATCGCGGGTGAGGCGCAGGCTGAAAGGGCTGTAGGTGGCGGCGGAGGGGTTGGCGAGGCCGGCGGAGAGATGCGGGGCGAGCGCCCCCGAGGGGCAGCCGCCGCCCGGGCCGGCGGCGATCGCGAAGGAGTCGGCGGGGGCCGCGTCGGGGCCCGAGGCGGGCGCGCTCCAGGGCTTAAGGTCGCTGGTCGTGGTGTAGGTGGCGCAGCTGGGCGGGGTGCGCAGCGAGGCGCGGGCGCCTTCGAAGAGGGAGATGCGGACGTCTTCCAGGGGCAGCTGGGGGTTTTCGCTGACCGCGGTGGTGAGCTGGCCGGTCTGGGGGTCCGCCGTCACCTTGCCGGCGAGCTTGGCGAAGGTGCCGGTCTCGGGGTCTTCGAGGACGAGGTAGATCGCCAGCAGCGATTCGAAGGGGTTCTCGAACTGCCGGGCGAGGAAGACCGAGCCCTTCACCGGGTGGTCGAGCAGCGGCGTGATCGCTTCCAGGGTGCCGACCTTGGCCGAGCTCGGGCAGTCGGCGGGGGCTTCGGTGAAGTGCGGGGGCAGCTGGCCGAGCGGCGTGGTGAGGCCGACCTCGGCGGGGCCGCAGGCGCCGAGCCCGTCGGCGGAGGCGGGGTTGACCGAGAGGCCCGCGGGCAGGGCGACGGTGGCGTCGCGCAGGTCGGCCTCGGCCGGTTCGCCGGGGGCTTCGTGCTCTTTCTGGGGGAGGTGGAGGTCGAAGCGGAGCCCGCTCGGGGAGTCGGCCAGGTTGGTGGTCGGCCGCGCCTGGATCGTCGGGTCGAAGGGGACCTGCTCGCAGCCGTCGGGCACTTCTTCGCCGGAGCTCTGCGAGATGAAGGTCGCCGGGTCGGTCCAGGTGTCGAAGGCCATCGTCGTGGTGAGCGGGTCGATGCAGGAGCTCGGCAGGCGGAAGAAGGGCACTTCCGCGGAGAGTCCTGCGGGGCAGTTGCCGGTCGTGAAGCCCGCGTAGCAGTGGCCCCGCACGCGGTCGTGGCGCGGATCGGCGGTCGTCCCCCAGATCGTCACCGAGGCCGCGGTCAGCCGCTTGGCCTGGGTGGTGTTGTGGACGCGGGCGCTGATCCCGTAGTCAGAGCCGCTCCGCAGCGAGGCGTCGATGTAGACGGGGAGTCCTTCAATCTGGAATCCTAACTGGGCGGGCATCCCCGACGGTGGAATCAAATTGTAAAGGGGAGCGCCAATGGTCACTCCTTCACCTTCGAGCTGCTGCACCGCGACCTGCCCCACCGCGGAGCCGTCCGGGCACTCGTTTTGGATCAGGTTGAAGCCTTTGAAGACGAAGAGGTGCAGAGAGTTGAACTGCTGCGAGGTGCAGCGCTCGGCCGCGTTGGGGTTGCCGACCAGGCCCGGGGGCAGCGCCACCTCGACGTCTTTGAGGTCCCCCCCGGCCGGCACGAAGGGGGCGGTGGAGCCCGGCGGCCCCGGCACCGTGTTCACCGCGAAGGAGGTGACGTAGGCGAAGGGATGGGAGGCGGCCCCGCTGAGCGGGCGCCCGTCTTCGCCCAGCAGGTCGGCGTGGTAGTACTGAAAGCCCGCTCCGGCGGGCTCGGCGCAGACGCAGTTGTGGGATTCGGCGGAGGCGGCTTCGGCGCCGCCGCCCTGGACTTCGGCGCGGTTTGCGATCGGCCCCGAGGCCGTGCCCGAGCCGACGTCGATCACCAGCCGGATTTCTTCGCTCGGCCAGAGCAGGGCCGGTTCGTCGGGTTCGGGCAGCGCTTCGGTGACTTCGCAGCTGACCACGGTCACTTCGCCCGGTTCTTCGCTCGTCCCGCAGGCGCCCGAGGCGTCGATCGGGTCCGCGGGGGTGAGCACGAGGTGGATGGCCTTGACCGCGATCCCCCCCGGCAGGGTGTCGGTGATCGTGATCGGGCTGCGGTCGGTGTGCCCGCCACCTGAGTTTTCGATCAGCACTTCGTAGTCCTGGTCGCCTTTTTCATCGCCCGGCTCGAAGTTCGAGGGGACCGCCAGGGAGGAGATCGACCAGCCCGGCGCTTCCCCCGCCGCCTCGGCGAGGGTCGGTGAGAGCGCCGCGAGGATGTAGGCGGCGAGGAGGGCGAGCGGGATCCTGGCTCGGCTCATCGCCTCGCTCCCCGTCTGTGGCCGCGCCTGTGGTGGGGCTTGTGCTTCTTGTGGTGCTTCTTCTTCCTGGGCTTCGGCTTGGCGTTGCCGGGGCCGCTGAAGGTGGCGGTGGCGCTCGGCGGCGCGGGCGGCGGGGCGCTCGGCGGCGCCTTGCAGCCTTCTGCTTCGCACGGCGGCGGCACCGGGGGCGGTTCGGGGAAGCCGCCGCCAACGCGGGCGTCATAGACGTCGTAGTTCCGATCGACGTCCCAGCCGACCAGCGCCTCGCGGGTGGCGAAGAAGACGTCGCGCCCGTCGGATGAGGCGTCGAACAGGAAGCTTTCGTCGCCGCTCCGCCCGCTCGTGATCAGGAAGACGCAGAGGCCGCTTGAGCTGTGGAAGGCGGGCCTTCCTTCGCTGCAGCTGCCCGCCCCGGGGAGCTCCGCCTCATAGACGTCGCGGCGGCCATTCTGATCGGCGGGGCTCAGCGAGTCGAGCGATTCGAAGAGGAGGCGGTCACCGGCCTCGGAGAGGTAGCGCGGGCCTTCGAAGGGGTTGGAGTAGGCGGGCAGGATGGCTGGGCCTTCGGGCCTTGCCCCCGAGGGATCGCAGGAGGCGCAGCGGAGTACCCCGCTCTGGGCGTCGTAGAGGTAGGCCTCAGGGCAGCTTGGGGAGCCGATCAGGTTGCCGTTGGGTTCGCCGTTGGGCTGGCAGTGATCTCCGGTCGCGATCGTGTTGTCATAGCCAGTGAGGGGCGCCGTGGAGACGAAGGCAAGGTGGCGGCCGTCGGCCGAGACGCGGGAGGTGTGGTTGGCGGGGCCCCGGCTCCAGTCATTCTCGTCTGGCGTCGCCAGGCTCGCGATGAACCGCACCCCTTCGCCTTCCTTCCAGCGGTAGAGGTTGAACCTGCCCGCTATCGCCCTCTCCCCCCGCGCGTTCTCTTCTTCGCCCGTGATCGCCCCGGTGGCGGTGAAGTAGGCGGAGCGGCCATCGGCGCCGATCCCCAGCAGGCCCTCCGCGCTCGCCGCTTCGGAGCCGGTCTGGGTCAGGTCTTCGAGCGTTTCGGCTTCCAGGTCGTAGCGGTAGAGGTCCTTCGGGTGGGCTCCGCTGATGAGCGGGTTTTCGTCGGTGAAGAAGACCGCCGAGCCGTCTGGAGCCGCGGCTTTGAAGAGCCCGCCACCCGAAGAGCCGGAGCCACTCACTTTCGCGTCGAGCTCGATCGTCCTCGAGCCTTCGATCCGCGCCAGAAGAGGCTGCGCTGCCCCTTCGAAGCTCCCGCCGTAGGTCCAGATCGCCACCGAGCCCTCGGCTGAGACCGCGTTGGCGATCGGGGACTGGCCGGTGTGGCACTTGGTGTCGCCTTTGGCGCCGAAGCCGCTCGTCGCCGCTGGCGCCGCCGCTAGCTCCCCCGGCAGCACGCTGACCAGCGAGAGCCCTTCCGCCGCCGACCATTCATAGAGGCTGAAGCCTTTGCCTTCGGGCGCATCGGGAGTGAGCGCCCCCGAGGCGGCGAAGAAGGCCCGGGATCCGTCCGCGGAGGCGCCAGCGTAGGAGAGGCAGAATTCTTCCCCTTCGGCCACCGCGGGGGGGTTGATCGTCAGGCAGGTGAGCGAGCCGCTTTCGTTCTCGCGCAGGTAGAGGTTCTCGGTGCCTTCCTGGCATTCGGGGTCGAGCGGCGGTTCGCTCACCACCACCCCGGCGAATGTGAGGTCACGTGAGAAGCCGCGGTAGGGAGGGTGCAGGGGGTTGCCGCCGCTGCCGAACGGAGAGACGTTCTCGTCCTCCCACCCCCCGGCTCCTCGTCGCGCTAGGTACTGGCTGGTTGAGGGACCCGCTTCGGGTTCCCCGAAGGAGGTCCAAGAAGTGTAGGTGAAGGCTTCTCCTGAGTCCGAGGCGGCCTCAGTCTTCAGGAATTCGTTGTTCTGGGCAAGACCCCCCCGTCCGCCCGGAACGGCGACTTCGGCGCTCTGCTTCTGCGGCGGAGAGACCATCTCATAGCGGCGGTTATCCGGCAGTCCTTCGGCCGGGGGCTCGAAGGTCTCAAAGCTCTGTGGGGGCCCGCCCACCGGCGGGGCTTTGTGGTCGTCGGCCACCACCCGGTAGCGGTAGAGGGTGCCCGCTTCCAGGCCGCTGGCTTCGGCGCTGTCCTCCGCCGGTTCTTCGCTCGCCCCGAAGTCGAGTTCCCCCGGCGCTTCGGGGACGCGGGCGGCGTGGTCGAAGCCGTGTTCTTCAAGTCGTTCTTCGATGCAAGCGGCCTTGTCGAATTCTTCTTCTTCTTCGATCGCCGCTTCTTCGGCTTCCTCGCAGGCAGCTTCCGCGGCTTCAACCGCGGCCGGGTCTTCTTCGGCGGCTTTCACTTCGGCCTGGAAGGCGGCGTTCGCGACGTACTGGAAGTAGCCGTTGGTGGGGGTCCCCAGCGGGTTGACTTCGGCGTGGAGGATCGCCGATTCGGTGCTGACCGCGGTCGAGAAGGAGGCGGTGATTTCAAGCGCCGGTTTGCTCTTGAAGGTCCCTTCGGGGCCGGCGACGCCGGCTTTGTCGGCGTTGCTCGCCACCACCCGGCAGTGGTACTTGGTTTCCCCCGCCACTTCGGCGACCTCGGTGGCCGGGTGGAGCTTGAAGTTGGGGTTGGCTACTTCTTTTTCTTCTGCTTCTTCTTTGGAGAAGGGCACAATCGCGATCGTCCCGTCCGCGGTCGTCTGCGTGCTCGGGCTCGCGAAGCCGCCTTCGGTGGCGAAGCTCTTCTGGTCGACGTACTGGAAGTGGTAGGTGGTTTCCTTGCCCTCGGGGTTTACCTTGGCGTTGAGCGTCGCGTGGGCGTTGCCGATCGCGGTCGCGCTACAGCCTTCGGGGAAGACGATCGGGCCCGGCGGTTCTGAGGGGAAGTCGAGCTGCTTGACCGTGTTGGCCGCGCCGATCGAGGCGTAGATGTCGCCTCCCGCCGAATGGTGCAGCGCGAGGCCGGAGGTGTTGTGGCTCGTCAACGTTCCATAGCCGAAGCGGGCTTTCAAGGCGCCCGAGGAGCCGAATTTTAGGATCGTAGGCACGGCTCCCGCGCCGGGCTCCCCCTGCGCTGCGTAGAGGTCGCCGCTCCCGTCCGCCGCCAGCCCGTGGAAGCCGGCCCCCGATTCGATCAGTTCGTGCGAGCTGGCGCTCGCGTTGTATTTGTTGAGGTTGGGCCCCTCGGCGAGGTAGAACGCGCCACTCGGTTCGCCCGCGAAGGAGGTGGGAATGCCTTCCCCCCCAACCGCCCCCCCAGAGAAGATGTGCTCGGGCGCGATCACCGCGCCCGAGGGTTCGAAGCGCTGCAGGCGGGCGTTGAAGTGTCCCTCTTTTCCCTGAGAGTCGACGACATAAACGGTGCCGCCAGGACCCACGTCCACGAAGATACCCGCACTTCCGGAGAATTCCCCTTCCCCAGCACCTTCGTCTCCCCCTTGGGCCCCTGACCCGCAGACGTCCCCCGAGGTTGCGGTACAGACGTCCCCACTCGTCGTCTTGTTCACCCCGCCGCCGAAGGTGAGGATGAAGTTCCCTTCCGGATCGAACTTCTCAACCCGGAAGTTGCCGTAATCGACCGCGTAGACGTCATTGAATGAAGGGCTTGCCGGGTCATTGTCGATGGCGATCGAGGTCGGCCCGCCGAAGCTAAGCTTTTCGAAGAAGAACTGCCCCTTGCCCGTACCGGAAAGCCCCTTGCGGCAGGTCGCGGTGCATCTCTGCAGTTCGGAGGCACCGTCTTTCACCCCCCAGCCGAAGGCAAAGAGAAAGGAGCCTTCGGAGTCGAAGACATCGACGCGCAGATTGCCCTCGTCGGCGACGTAGAGTCGGCCGCTTTTGCTATCAACTGCGAGTCCCTCAGGGTTTGACACGTGACCCGCGCCTTCGCCGCCTTCGGCGATGGTGCTTTCAGCCCGCGCCACTCGCGCCGCTGAAATAAACGCGAAAAGCCACAGGCAAACCATAGCCGCGGCGACAGTTCCCCTCCTGCCTGCCATCAAGGTGAACATAGAGCATGAGCGCGTATCTGTCAAGGTACTTACTAGATCTCCCAAAACGCGAGGGCCGCAGTATTTGCGGCCCTCGCTTCGCCTCGTCCGTGAGACTCGGCGCTCCTTCAGCCTATCTGGCTATTCCCACCAAACTTTGACCATAGTTTTGGTTCCAGTTTCCTCGCCTGTAGCGACCGCGTTGCCTTCGTATGTCCCGTTACTGAATTGGCCACTGCCACTCGGGCAGCCGGCGTTGGCGGTGTATTGGATTTCGTGGACGTGCGCTTCGATTGTCACTTCTTGTTGGTTGTTAATGCTGTGATATCCAGCTGTTGTGAGCTCGGGTTGTTCCCCCACTTTCACCGTACAGGTGGACGCTTTGTATTGGATCGGGTCTTCGTTGCAGGTTTTGGTCGCGTTTGTCTTTTGGACGACTTTCACGTTTTTCTGACCCGATACTTCGTCGTGCGATGTGAACTGGAAGTCGCACGAGTGCATTTCTACAACGACGTTGATGAACCCCAAGAATTTACAATTTGTGTACGTTATGTTCTCGACCTGGATCGTTGTGACCACTTGTGCGGTCGAGGAAGCTTCCCCGTGGAGTCCCGCGCATGTGATTTGGCCACCTGCCGCATTGAATATCTGGTGCGCTGTTTCGGTCCCTTCAGTACCGTCCTGTGTGACTGTTAGGGTCGTGTTGACGGCTTCCGAACGGAACCGCTGCGTTTGCGCCTGCGCCGCCGAAGCAACGAGCGCGCTCACCGCCATCAGGGCGAAGAGCGCCAGGCCGAATGCCTTCAGGTTGCGAATCATCTCTTGACTTCCTTTCTGCCGTGTTGCCCACCCTGCGTTGTCGCTCGCCACTTACCGCGTACCGAGCTCTGTGGGCGGGCCAGAACGTCTGAGTCATAGAGCAAACACGACGGGTAAGTCAAGATAACCAAATTAGTTCTGCTATTCCTGATGAATATAACGGTGCAAGGTGGTGTTTCTTCCTGCACTTGCCGTCCGACTGATTGTCGCGCGCGCCGATCGACACTCGCGAAAGTTGCGCAATATTTCGACTCTTGCTGAAAGAGCAATGGTTGAGGATTGGATAGGAGGTCTCCGCTGTCCTCAACCAGGCTTCGCGTGGTCTGGAGAGCCCGGAGCAAGGGCGCTCAGGCGCTCCCGGCGTCAGCGGCAACACCGGCGCTGAGCGGTCAAGGGGCGAACCTGGGACTTCTCATCGATACAGAGCACGACTGCGGCCTCAGGTGGATTCAGGCAGAACTCCACGATATCCCTGACCCGCTCCCCCGGCGGGTCCTTTAAACCAAACCGGGGGAGCGGGGCACGAATCCTAAGCTTCTGTTAGTCGGTCAGCGAGTCGCAGCCCAAGTGCCAGTGACCTCGCAAAAGGAGCTCGGGCATTCAAAGAACAGCGTCGTCCCGCTCGGGCCGGACCCACCTTCTTCAGCCCCCGCGCTGTCCGGACTGGTCCTGATGGTGTTCAGGAACGTAGCGAGGAGCTGCTGAGCAGCATAAACACACAGCCTGCCAGATTCAGCTTGAGGCAGACGTTCCACAACCCCGGGACAGCCTTCTGCGGACTTGTCTTCCCCAGGTTCCGCGTACACAACGGATAAGGAGGTTTCGATTGGAAGAGTGAACGAGACCGGAACATAGAGAAATTCTGACGAGGTCGTCATCTGACCCCAAGTCCCGGTTTGAGTCGCTGGCGCCGGGCCCGTCGGGCCCGTGGCACCGGTCGGGCCCGTGGGGCCCGTGGCGCCTTTGAGGCCGGTCAAGCCGGTCGGGCCGGTGGCGCCCGTGGGGCCGGCCGCGCCGCTCAGACCGGTGGGTCCCGTTGCTCCGGCGGCTCCTTTGGCGCCTTCCTTGCCGGCCGCGCCGTCCTTGCCGGGAGCTCCGGCTGGGCCCGCGGGCCCCGCGGGCCCAGCCTTCCCCTTCAGTTCCTTGCGGACCTTGGAGGCAATCTGCTTCTTGTTGGTGATGATGACCTTGCCGGCCGCGTAAGCCCCGCCGGCGGCGACCGCGACTATCAGGGCAAGCGTCCCGATCAGGACCCCTGGCGAACTCAGCTGTTTACGCAATCTCGCAATCACTGCTGCTCCTTCGGATCATGCCCGCCGGGGAAGACCCGGCCAGCCATTACGTTCCCCCAAACGTCTGCCGATGGCGCTTCCCTGGCGCGATTCGGCGGACATCTCGAAGGTCACCTCGGGTACCGGAGTGGTGCCCCAGGCGTCCCCCACGGTTGGACTATCCCATACCGAAAGGGGGATCGCAACTCAGCCAGACGCTACGAATAGACCACCAGTTCGCTGCGCCCGTCCTCGGCCCCGCTCTGCACCCGCCAGCTGTCGTAGACGAAGAGGCTGCGCAGCAGCCAGCGGTGGGAGCTGGAGGGGATCGTCTTGCCGCGGCCGTGGAGCCAGCGGCGGTTGTCGAAGATCAGCAGGTTGCCTGGGTTCAGGTTGAGGTCTGTGGCGACCGAGTCGGTCGCCTCGACCAGGGCCGCGAAGGCGGCCCTGCCCTCCTCGCTGACCGCTTCGGTGGTCGTCAGGTCGACCTTCAGTTCGGGCATCTCCGCCGAGCCGAAGAGGATCCGGGTCGCCTCCTCGGAGACCGCGCCCTCGAAGCTGTCCGGCAGGCGGTGCCTGAAGTGCGGCTGGCGCAGGGTCTCGACCGCGGCGGCGCCGCTCGCCTCCTCCAGCGCCTCGAGGATGTCGACCGTGGGCGCGAGGCGGGTCGGCGAGCCGCCGCGCACGGTCAGCAGCGCCAGCCCGTCCGGCGGGTTCTCGAGGTGCTGGTCCTCCTGGTGCAGGGGCAGCGTGCCCTTGCCCTTGCTGGAGACCGTGTCCTCGAGGCCCGCGGTGACCTTGATGTCGGTCAGCGGCGCGCCGTCCCACTCGTTGCGGGCGGCGACCGGCGTCGCGATCAGGGAGACCAGGCCCAGCAGCAGCGGCGAGGCGACGCTGAGGTCGGTGTAGGTCTCGGCCGCGGCGGGGACCTCGCCCAGGCCGACGCCGCTGAAGAACAGCGCCCCCCGGTCGCGCCCCTGGCGGAAGCCGATCAGGGCGTCGTGGACGTCGTCGGGCAGGAGCGGCGCCAGCCGGGAGCCGACGCTGCGGGGGGAGTCTTCGAGGCTCGCCCGCTCGGCGACCTCTTCGAGCTGACTGGAAACGGCTGGGGATAAGTCGACGTTGCGCATGATTCGTTCGTCCTCCTGGAAGTGAAGTCTTTGCTTGGGCCTACGAGGGAGCGCCGGTCTCGACCGGCTCCGGTTGGCGCTCCCGCCGCGGCTCGCTCGCGCCCGGCCAGGGCGCCTGGCAGACGAAGCCCTCGCGCCCGGCCTGCTGCCACAGCTCCTCGGCCATGTGCGGGGCCAGCGGCGCCATCACGCTCACCACCTGCAGCAGGGCGATCGCCAGCGCGTCCCGGTCGGCCTCGCCGAGCTCGCCGTGCGCCTTGATCGCCCGCTTCTCGAAGTCCCGCACCCGCTCGGCGAGGCGCATCACGTTGCGCGCCGCCTGGTGCGGTTCGAGCTGCTCGAAGTGCTGGGTCACCCGCTCGACCCCCTTCTCGCACCAGAGGGCGAGCTTGTTGCGCCACTTCTCGCCCCCCTCGATCGACGCGTCGGCCGCCAGCGGGCCGCGCGCCTCCAGGCGCGGCTGCGCGTACTCCCAGAAGCCGGCGAGGAAGCCGGCGCAGTGCTTCAGCGCCAGGTCGTTCCAGTTGAAGGCGCGGCCGGGCGCGGCGGCGTAGAGGACGGCGAAGCGGACGGCGTCGGCGCCGTACTCGTCGACCAGGTCCTGCGGCGCGACCACGTTGCCGAGGTGCTTGCTCATCTTGCGGCCGTCCTTCTGGACCATCTCGTGCATCAGCGCGGCTCCGAACGGCTCGCCGTCGGCGAGGAAGCCGAGCGGGCCGATGTCCCGCAGCATCTTCGCGCCGAGCCGCATGTTGAGGCTGAACTGGCCGTTGTCGGCGCCCTGGAAGAGCTGGCGCATCGGCAGCCAGTAGCGCAGGTCGGGGTGCTCGAACATCGTCTCCGAGCGCGCCTCGGGCGGCACCGCCGGCGGGATGTAGGACCAGGCGGCGTCGACGTGGCAGTCGAGCACGTCGGGCTCGCGCCGGGCGGGCTTGCCGCAGCGCGGGCACTCGCAGGCGAGGAATTCCGGGAAGCGATCGAGGCCGGCGCCCGGCTCGGAGGCGAGGTCCTCGGGCAGCCGCACCGGCAGCTCCTCGTAGGGGACCGGCACGGCGCCGCACTCGGGGCAGTGGACCAGCGGGATCGGCGCCCCCCAGGCGCGCTGGCGGGAGATCGTGAAGTCCCCCGCCCGGTAGCGGGTCGCGGGCCGCGTGCCGGGCTTCACCGACACCTTGAACTTGATCGCCAGGCCGCCCTTCGGCAGGTGCTCGCGCAGCGCCCGGTCGGTGCTGTCCTTGGCGGGAATGCCGAGCACCGCGGTCGGCCCGTAGCGGGCGTCGACCGAGGGGGAGATCAGCACCGGGATCGGGTCGGCGATCCCCGGCGCCATCACCACCCCGCCGGAGTCGACCGCCCAGAGGCTGGCGTCGCGCCGCTCCTCCCGCTTGCCGCCGCCGCGGCGCGAGCGCCGCAGCGCCTCCTCCACCTCGGGGCTGGAGATCCAGCGGTCGACCTCGGGGTGGTTGGGCGAGATCAGCACGAACTCGCCCTCGGCGATCGCGTCGGGGTGGGAGGTGAAGACGGTGAGGCTGGAGCCGTCGAGCGCCTGCGCGTCGAACTCGACCCCCTCGACGATCCCCAGGCTCGCCCGCTGCGCGGCCAGGGCGATGTCGCTCCAGCTCTCGGCGAGCGCGTCGAGCCGCTCGTGGCTCTCCGGGTTGTAGGCGCTGCGGCGCAGCCACCACTGGCCGCGGTCGACGAATTCGACCGGCCCGTGGCAGCGCCAGCAGGCGCCGTCCTCGACCTGCAGGTTGGCGAGCACCGTGCGGCACTCGGGGCACCACTCGACCTGGCTCTCCTGCTGGTAGACGAGGTCCCTCTCCAGCAGCTTCAGGAACAGCCACTGCGACCACCGGTACATCTCCGGGTCGCTGGAGAGGAAGGACCGCGACCAGTCGATCGAGAAGCCGAGCCGGCTGAGCTGGCGCCGCATCCGCTCCGCGCAGCCCTCGACCCATTCGGCCGGGGTGACGCCGTTGTCGAGGGCGCCGATCTCCGACGGCAGCCCGAAGGCGTCGAAGCCGACCGAGTAGAGGACGTCGTCGCCCTGGCGACGACGGAAGCGCGCAAAGGAGTCGGCGATCGAGTTCTGGCGGACGTGCCCCATGTGGGCCTCGCCCGAGGTGAACGGCGCGGTGCCCGAGATGAAGGAGCCGTGGCCCTCCGCGGCGGCCTCGGGGGTCGCTTCCACCCCGGCCTCCCGCCAGAGCCGCTGCCACTTCAGCTCCACCGCGTCGACGTCGTATCCCTCGGCGCGGGGAGCCATGGCCTAGGCGACGGAGAGCGCCCGACGGGAATCGAACCCGTATCTGCGGCGCCAAAGGCCGCTGCTCTTGAGCCTTAGCCACATGGGGAAGAGGCAACCGCGAGGTGGCCGCAAAGCGGCCGAAAGATCGCCGGCTGAGATGAGACTCGCCGACTGAGTGATCAATACGCGGTGTCTTCCGAGATGGGGCATCGAGCCTTTAACCAATTGAGCTACGGACGCATTAGGGAATGTTGCGATCGACCATCGATCAAGAAGTTCAGTTTACACAAGCTTCTTTACCCTGCGAGCAGCTCCCCCGGCCCCGTTGCGGCGGGGATGGCCGCAGACCGAATCGTGCAGCTGCTCGACCAGCTCGATCGCGAGGCCGCGATCCCCGCCCAGCTCGAGACGGCGCGGATCGCGCCCGATCGTCGCCGCGAGCCAGGCGCCGGAGGACCCGAGCGCCCAGGCGTCGGGCCTGCCCTCGAGCTCGGTGGTGCAGGAGCGCACACGCCCGCCGCGGAGCTCGATCATCACCCCGACCGGATTGCTCTCGCCGGTCTGGATCGCCGCGCGGCAGGTGCCCGAGAGTCGCGAGGGGAAGCGGAGCAGCGGCATGCTGAGCAGGAACGCGGTCTCGACATCGCGCACGGTGACCAGCGGCGCGTCCTCCAGGTGGCGGCGTTCCCAGTGGGTGGCGGAGACCAGCGGCGCGACGCCGCGCCGCAGCCACTCGGTCGCGCGGTAGGGGGTGCTGCGGCCCGAGCCGGAGCAGGCCTCGACCAGGCCCAGCTGCCGCATCGTGGTCAGCCGGCGCTCCAGCGAGGGGTAGTTGAGCGCGGAGATCACGTTGTCCAGCTCGGTGAGGGAGAACGGCCGCGCGGCGAGGGCGCGCGCCATGCTCGCCGACCAGGCCTCGACCAGCGCCCTGGTCGCGTTCTTCGCCTCGTAGTCGCCGAGCTCGATCGGGCGGCCGGGCGCCGCCCGGAGCCACCGCGAGAGGCTTTCGGCGACCTCGACGAGGTCGTGGCCGGAGGCGGTGAGCTCGTAGCTGGAGCCGCCGCCGAACCCCGAGGCACGGCGCCGCTCGATCACGCCCGCCTTCGCCAGCGCGCGCAGGTAGTCGCGCAGGGTGGTGTGCGGCGGCGAGCCGGCATCGCCCCGCACGTCGGCGAGCGAGCGCGGGCCTCCGCTGAGCCCTTGCACAACCGAGGCGTTGATGGGGACGGCCAGCAGGGACAGCGCGTAAACGCCAACGCGCGTCGCGGCCCTCCCCCTCGGCTTGACACGATCATTGATCAATAAACACTGATTATGCCAAATAGGGCCGGCGCGGGGCGGCGCCTACCCGGAGACGAGGGCTTCCCTGAGGCTCGAGACGGCCTCGCGGGCGAGGTCGCCGCTGCCGCCGCAGGAGAGCGCGCCCGGATTGCCGTCGAGCATCGCGTCGAACCAGGCACCGGGCGTCCCGGTCGCCCAGCAGTCCGCCGAGCCCCGCAGCCCGGGCTGGCAGGCCTCGACCTTTCCGTCCCGGACCGAGGCCATCGCGCCGACGAGGGCGCTGCCGCCGTTCCTTTCGACCCGCATCCCCAGCCGACACGCTCCCGAGCGACCGCTGGGCAGGCGGATCAGCGGTAGCGCCAGCAGGAAGGCCGCCTCGATGTCGGCGTCGACGAGCGCCGGGGCCTCGTCGGGGCTGCGTCGGAGCTCCCACCGGATCGCCGCCGCCAGCGGCGCGACCGCCCTTCGCAGCCAGTCCGAGACGAGGTAGGGAGTCCCCCGCGATTGCGAGGCGAGCGGCTCGACCAGGCCCTCGTGCCGCATCGCGCCGAGCCGGCGCTCGAGCGACGGATAGCTGACCGAGGGGATCGTCGCGTCGAGCTCGGTCAGCGAGAGCGGGCGGCTCGCGAGCATGTGGACCATCCCGGTCCCCCAACCGCCAACCAGCGCCTTCAGAGCGCTGCGGGCGGCGCCGCTGGCGAACGGTGTGGGGCCCTCGGGGCAGCTCGCCAGCCAGGCGGTGGCCGCATCGGTGACGAAAAGCAGTTCCCGGCCGCGCCCGGCGAGCTCGTACTCGACGTGTCCGGGGAAGCTGTCGCGCCGGTGCCGCTCAACGATGCCTGTCTCGACCAGGTTGCGGATACGGGCGCGCATCGTCGTCTGCGGCGGCGAGTCGACCGCCCGGCGCAGCCCGAACAGCGACCGCGGCGCATCCGCCAGCGCCCGCAGCACGGCGGCGTTGATCGGGGCGGCGAGCAGAGACAGAGCCTGGGCACCCGCCCGCGCCGCTACCGTTTCCCCCGGTTTGACCTGAGCTACAGTCAAGTTATCCTGATTATGTGCCATTAAACGTACATATGCAAACACGCGGAAGTTTTTAAAGCGAAAGCGCCCGTTCGATCAGATACTCTTGTTTGCTCATGGCTACTGCTGAGAGCGACCCCGGAGTCACCTTCATCACTCTGGGCCCGGCCGGGACCTGTCATGAGCGGGCGACCAACGAATACGCCCGCTTCCAGGGGATCGACTCCTACGAGGTCGAGTTGACCACCGACCTCTTCGCCGGCCTCGAGGCGGTGCGGGAGCGCGACGACGCCTTCCTGATCCAGTGCAGCGCCCACCCGAAGGTCCACGAGATCACCGAGCGGTACTGGACCGAGGTCTTCGTGGTCGACACCTTCATCTACCCGACCAAGCACCTGGTCGTCCTCGCCCGTCGTGACGTGGAGCGACCGCGCTCGCTCGGGATCGTGCCGGCCACCAAGGGCTACGTGGACCTCTCCCAGTGGGACGAGATCGTCGACGTGGTCTCGAAGCCGGTCGTCGGGGAGGGGCTGCTGCGCGGCGACTACGAGTCCGGCCTCACCCACATGGAGCACCTCGAGGAGCACCCGGACGAGCTGCGCCTCGAGCTCGACATCGGCGAAATCGACACCACCTGGGTGGTGTACGGGCCGCGCAAGCGCTTCCAGGGCGAGGTGATCGGGATCCCCTCGGCCGAGGTGTTTCAGCGAGCGTCCTCCGCCGTCAGCGGCACCTGAGCGCGAGGCTCAGAGCGCGGCGGTCAGATCGATTCGTCGCACTGCTTGAAGCCGTACGCAGTGGCGAACTTGTTCACCTTCGCGAACAGCGGGCCCCCCTGGGGACCGGTGAGGCTGTAAGGGTTCGCCTTCGCCTTCTTCGCCGCCGCCGCGACCCCGGCGGCGAACGCCCTGATCTTCCGCTCGTCTCCCTTCGGAGCCGAGAGCCCTTCGATCTTTTCCGCCTCTTCGACGATCAGCGGGATCGCGACGGCGAGGATCGCCGCTTCCGCCGCCTCGCGTTCGGAAGCCTTCGCAAGGCTCTTGGAGTGCGCCGCTTCGTACTGCCCGAGGCTCCCGAGCACCGTTTCGTCGGTGCGCTTGCAGATCCGGTCCGCCTGCTTGATGAACTGAGCCTTGGTCAGCGGTTTATCGGCGCTGTCGCTGCTGCCGCCGCCGCATCCGCCGACGAGCAGGGCGAGCGTCGCCAGCAGCAGAACGGAGGCCGACATCCGCGACGCGATGCGGGCAGTTCGGTTGCAGTGTACGCAGGACATTTTGAGTGATAAATGTAGCAGTTTGCAAAGGAGCGCGCGGCGCCGAGCCGCGCGCTCCCTGCGATCTGCTTACGGATAGACCAGATGCGTTTCTACGAGTTCGGTGTGCAGGTTCTGCACCGTCTCGTTGGTCCCCGCGGCAGCCGGGATCCCTGACTCCGAGTTGACCAGGCCGTTGATGCTGATCGGGATGAACCCGAACAGCGTCAGCACGCACCCGTTCGCACCCGGGACGGCGAACGAGTTGTCGACGTAGGTGCCGCCGTTCAGTTCGAGGATGCCCCGTTTTTCTTCGATTTCCAGTTTCGGTTCAACGCCGGTGATCGGTTTGTTCGGCGGTGGTGGGCTCGTGGTGCCGAAGATCAGATGGAACGTGATCGGGTTCGAGTTCGAACCGATTCGGCAGTTGTTCCCCAGCACCCCGTTGATCAGGTGCACCTTGACCGGCAGCGTCTCCGAGAAGAGACCGATTTGAGGCGTGCCGGCGAGTTCGGTCACCGCGTACAGGGTGAGCGCTTCGCTGCCGAACAGTTCCAGCAGGAAGGTCAGGCCGGTGAGGCCGATCACCCCTCCGGGGACCTTCTGTTTGGCTTCCGACAGACCGCCTTTGGAGTTGAACGAAAACCCGGTCGGGCCTTCGGTCCCTTCTTCGACGCCGCCGGAGAGCGTGATCGGTTTTTCGATCGGCACTTCCTTGGCCCCCATTTGCACGTGGCCTCCGGTGACCACGGAGCGAACGCAGAAGAACAGTTTCGGGTTTTCAGATGGGCTTGGGCAGCCGGCGAACGCTTCGTATCCCGGCGCCGGCGTGGTCGCCTGAGCCGCGGGCGCCAGCATCGCGACGGCGAGGAGCGCCGCTGCGACAGCCGCAACCAGCTTTGCAGGATGCGTCAACTTCATATCTCCCCCTAGAACTGGATTCTGGCCTTTAGAAGACCATTGGATTGTTCAATCATGACCGATTGAACAAACGGTGTCAATGGTGAACCGCAGGGGTTTTCAAATCATGCCGGCGCTGATCGCGGTCGCGCCAGGTCAGCGCCCTCGCCGGTGACGCTTGCCGGCGTGGCGCCGCGGGCACTTGGCCTTGAGCAGCGGTCTCGAGCCGATGAACCGGCCGTTCTGAGCGGTGAGCCTGGCGGTCGCCCGGTGGGTCCCCTTGCAGATGTTGGTGCTGTTGACGAGGATCCCCTTCTTGCCGCCCTGGAGTTCGAGGACGAACTTCGAGACCGGCGCGTCCGGAATTCCCTCGAAGGTGGTGCGGATGCCGCCGTTGCTCTCGTCGATCCGGCCGACCAGGACGACCGGGATCTGACCGCCGAGGGAGACGACCAGGTCGGGGAGGGGGTGCGATGAGGACCGGAGGTAGACGGGCCCGCGCAGCGGTTCGTCGAGCAGCGGCGTGGTCGCCCTCGCGCGCCCGTAGATCGACCCCTTCGGGCAGGCATTTGCCGCGAACTGGACCCTGGTGCAGATGGTCCGGAAGTGTTCGTTGTCGAGGAACTCGGAGTGGGGAAGGGCGACCTGCGCCCTGGCCACGTTCGAGTAGGCGCCGCCCTTCGGGTAGGTGACGACGGACTTCACCGCCGGATTCTGGTTTCGCCCCGTACCGCCCTTCAGGGAGAAGGAGATGCTCGGCCGGAAGCGCAGCCGGCCGCATTCCCCGACCTGGAAGCGCCGCGAAAGCGGCACGGCCTGCCCCAGGGTGGAGGTCAGCTCGCCGCCGAACGCCAGCGGGTCGCAGCTGGTCGGGTTGAGCGTGAAGCTCGGGCGGTCGATCTTGACCAGGACCGAGCGGACGTCCAGCACGATCCCTTCGAGAATGTGGGGTATCGGGTCGGACTTCGCGGTGATCCGCGCGGTTTCGGGATCGACGTAAAGGGCGGTCCGCACCACGACGGTGCCGAGGTCATAGGGCCCGGCGACCGCGGGGGTGACGATCGCGAGGCTGAGTGGGGCGCCCTTGTAGGGACCGGCGAGGTAGACGCGGCCCTTGGTGTAGTAGGGCGTGGGGCCGGCGCCCGCGCCGACCTGCACCGAGCCGACTTCCGAGGCCGCCGGGCAGCTCGGAGACTGGTTCTCCGCACTCCCCGACTTCTGCGCCGCGGTGGCGATATCCCCCTCCGGGCAGTAGGGGACCCCGGCGAGGCGCGCCAGCAAGCCAGGCGGCGGGGTCACGCTCAGCGCGCCGAATTCCTGCGTTCCGTCTTCGCGGCGCAGGTGCATCGTCAGGGGGCTGTAGATGCCCGCGATCGGCGAGATCGTCCCCGCTTCCAGAGTCGGCGCGTTCGGCTCCCCGCCTTCGCTGGTCGGGCAGCTGCTCTGCCCCGCCGCCGGCTGGCTGATCGCGAAGGAGCTCGATTCGGTGATCGGCGGCCCCGATTCGGGAGCCGACCAGGGCGTCATCACCGCGGTGCTGGCGTGGGTCCCGCAAACGGCGGGGGTCCGGAGCGCCGCGTTGGCGCCGGAGAAGAAGTTCAGTTCGAAGTCTTCGAACGGGGTCTGCGGGGTCTCGTCGAAGGTCGTGGTCAGCTGGCCCGTGACTGGATCGGGTTCGACCTTGCCGGGGAGCTTGACGACGACGCCGGAGACCGGGTCGTGCACGGCGATATAGATCGCGAGCAGAGAATCGAACGGGTTTTCGTGCGGGGTCGCCACGTACACGCTTCCGGGCAGCGGATGGTCGATCAGGGGCGTGTGAACCTCCACGCTGCCGACCCTCGAGGCGGGGGGGCACTGGGCGGGCTCGTTGGAGAAGGCGAGAAAGCCTTCCGGTTCGCCTTCGAAGCCGATCTCGGCCGCCGAGCAGGTGTCGAGGCCGTTCGCCGACGCGGGGTTGAGGGCGAGTCCCTTCGGCAGGGTGACGACCGTCTTCCTCAGATCGGCCTCGCCCCGCGCTTCGGGGTCTTCGTTCTGGGGGAGGTGGACGTCGGCGTGAAGGCCCGTGGGGGAATCGGCGGCTTCCGTGGTCGGAGCCGCTTCGAAGCCCGGTTCGAAATCGACCTGATTGCAGGCGCTCGGGGTGGCTCCTGGCGAGGTTTCGGAGACGAACAGGCCGGGTTCGGTCCAGTTGTCGAAGCTGAAGTCCATGTCCAGCGGCGAGATGCAGCTGGTCGGCAGTCGGAGGAACGGCTTTTCTTCGCCCGCCGGCGGTTCGCAGCCGGGCATCGTGAGCGGGAGGATTTCGACCAGTCTGTTGAGGCAGCTGCCGCGGACCGGATCGTGCAGGGGATTGGCCGGCGTTCCCCAGATGATCGTGCTCGCAGCCGTCAGCCGCTTCACCTGGGTCAGGTTCCGCAGCCTCGCGACGATCTTGTAGTTGTCCCTGGGCCGCACTTCGAAGTCGATGTAGAAGGGGAGGCTGAGGATCTGCGCCCCGAACTCTGCCGCCACCCCTGGCGGCGGCTCGAGGTTGTAGAGCGGGGTCGGGGCGAGGCCGGCTTCGCCCTCGATCTGCTGAACCAGGATCAGCCCCACGACCGAGCTGTCCGGGCAGGCGTTTTCGATGAAGAACCCTTTCGTGCCGTCGACCGCGTTTCCGACCGTCACGTTGTGCGTGGTGCTGAACTGGAGCGGAGTGCAGCGGGGCATCGCGGTGGGGTTGCCGACGAGGCCCGGCGGGACCCCCACTTCGATGTCCTTGATGTCGCCCCCCGCGGGCACGAAGGCGGCCGCACCGGACCCGGGCGCCGCTTTGGTGTGAACCGCAAACCCGAGCGTCAGCTGGAACGGGTGCCCGGAGGCTTCGGTCGCCGGCAGGCCGTCCGGTTCGACGATGTCGGTGTGAAAGAGGGAGATCCCGGCGTCGGCCGGTTCCGAGCTCACCTCGTTGTGGGAGGTAGTCGACGCCGGCGGCGCTTCGCCCCCTTCCACGACAACGTGATTGTCGAGCGCTTCGCCCTCGTTCGCTCCCCCGAGTTCCGGCGGCGGGTTGACCTGGATGAGGATTCGCCTTTCTTCCTCCGGCTGGATGGTCGCCGGTTCGTCCGCTTCCGGAAGGCCTTCCGAGAGCTCGCAGGTCACGGTCGTGACTTCGGCCACGGTTTCGGTTTCGCAGGCTTCGCCCGCGTAGTCCGACTTGCCGCCGAATTCGTGGGAGCGCAGGTCCATCGTGACCTGTTTTACGGTTATCCCTTTCGGGAGGGTGTCGGTGATCGTGATCGGCGCCAGGCCGTTGGTGGGTGCGCCGCCGACGTTCGCCACCCGAAGGTCATAGATGTAGCGAACGCCTTCTTCTCCGCCGGGTTTGAAGTTGGTCGGCGTGGCGAGCGAGGTGACCGAGAGCGCCGGCTCGGGTGCGGGCGCCGCGCTCGACGGCGCGGCGGCCAGGGCCGAGATCGCGACGGCCGCCAGGGCGGGGAGCATGCGGGTGCGGATCACTTTCGACCCCCTCCTCGCGCCCTGCGGGCGTGGTGCCGCCTGTGCCGGTGCTTCGGCTTGACGCAGAATTCCTTGCCTTTGCGGCGCACTCTGTGCGTGCCCTTCGGGCATTCGCGAAGCGGCTTGTTCGGCGCTCCTTCGAAGTGTTCGGTGTTCGGCGGCGGCGGCGCTTCGGCAGTGGTCCCCGGGCCCGGGCAGCTGCCTTCGCAGATGGGTGGTTCCGGCGGCGGGACCTCACCGCCGATCCGCGCGTCATAGACGTCGAAGCGTTCGTCCTGGTCCGGCGGCTGCAGCCTCTCGCGAGTCGAGAAGAAGACTCCCCCACCGCTTTCCGACGCGTCGAGGAGATAGCTGTCGTCGTTGCTTTCGCCGCTCGAGATCAGGCTGATGCAGCCGTTCGAGCCGGGTGCGAAGCTGGGGCTGGACGCGGTGCAATCACCCACCCCCTCCTTCTCGAACTCGTAGACGTCCCGCTTCCCGTTGGTGTCGCGCGGGTCCAGCGCGTCGAGCGTGTCGAAGAAGACCCGGCTGCCGTCATTCGAGATGTACCGCGGCTGCTGGTAGGGCGTGCTCCATCCCGGCAGCCGCGCCGGCCCCACCGGCCGCTGATTCGCCGGGCTGCAGGAGGCGCAGATCAGCTCACCCGCTTCGAAGTCGTAGAGATAAGCCTCCGAGCAGGCAGAGGAGCCCACCAGGGCATCTTCGCCGAACTGCGCGAGCTGACAGGCGGAGCCGTCGCTCATCGTGTTGTCGAACCCGGTGGGCCGAGCGGTGGAGAGAAAGGCGAGGTGCAGCCCGTCGGGAGTGACGCGGGCCGACTGCACGCTCGGGTTGGCGCTCCAATCCGTTGCGTCTCCTCCGAGGAGGGCGGCGATGAAGCTGAAGGCCCCTTCATGCCAGACGTAGAGGTTGTCGTCTCCAGCCACCGCCGTCGCGCCCTCCGGGTTGGGTTCGGTGGTCAGCGCCGCCCTGGCGACGAAATACACGTATGCACCATTGCTGCTGGCGCCCACGACGCCCTGCACGTTGGCGCCGCCTCCCCCTTTCACCGTCAGGTTGGAGAGTCGTTCGCCTTCCGGTTCGGAGAAGTCGTACATGTACAGGTCGGGGCCGCCCGAGGCGGGCGCGTCGGGGGTCAGCTTCTGCGAATCCGTGAAGAACACGCGCGATCCATCGCTGCTTGCGTCCCAGTACTCGCCTTCGCCGCCGTTCCCGGCGATGCCCTGCGGCTTGTCGAGCTGGATCGTTTCTTTTCCTTCGATCCGCGCGAAGAGCGGGTCGACCGCCCCGGAGGTGGTCCCGCCGAAGGTCCAGAAGACCCGCGAGCCGTCGGCCGAGATCGCGTGCCGCATCAGGCCGAAGGTCGGCTTGCAGAAGCGTTCCCCGCTCAGCGAGCCGAACCCGGTCGGTTCTTTCGGCGAGGCGGGCGTGCCGGTCGGCAGACGGCTCGCCAGCTGGATCCCGGCCGCCGCGGACCATTCGTAGAGGTTGAAGCCCTCCGCCGCGGACTCTTCTTCGTTCAGGGCTCCGAACGCGGCGAAGATCACGTGGTCGAAGCTCGTCGAGGCGCCTCCGAACATCAGGCAGTACTGCGATGGCTGGATTTTCGGTGAGATCCTCGGCACGTGGGACCCGGTCGTCATGGCGGTGTACGCACCCGTTTCGTTGTCGCGGACGTACAAATTCGGCCAGCCAGAGGTCGCGTCTTCGGTCAGGGTGGGTTCGCGCGAGATCACCGCCGCCCGGGAGAGGTCCCCGGAAAAGCCGACGAAGGGCTCGGTCGTGAAGCCTTCTTCGAAGCGGGGGTCGATGTTCTCCGTCGCCCAGAAGGGCGGGCCGAGGCTCGACAGGTACTGGCTCGTCGAGGGTGCGCTCTTCGGATCTTCCCCGAAGGCGGTGAATGAGCCATAGGTGAGCCTGCTCCCGTCGGGAGCGGCCTGCTGGGGCTCCACGCTGAACTCTGCGGCGCCGCCGGCTGAGGACGGCACCCCCACTTCTCCGCTGTTCTTCACCGGCGGTGAGACCATTTCCCAGACGCGACCGTCGGGGAGCCGTGGGCTCGGCACTTCCGAGAAGGTGTGGAAGCTCTGGGCGGGCCCCGGTTCGGTGGCGAAGGGGTCGCTGGCAATGAGGCGATAGTGGTAGGTCGTATTCGGGCTCAGGCCGCCAACGGGGACCGAGTCAACCGTCGGTTCTTCGGACGAGCCGAAATCCAGCGGCCCGGCTTCGAGCGCGTTGTCGAATCCGTGTTCCTGGAAGTCGGGACCTTCCTCGATGTAGAGGAAGTGGCCGGAGGCGGGAATACCGAGCGGGTTGACTTCCCCGCTGAGCAGGGCCGATTCCGACGTGACTTCGCTCGACCAGCTCGAGACGAGTTCCAGGGGCTTCTTGGTGGTGAACGGTTCGCCTTCGACCGGGCTGTTGCCTTCGCCGTCGATGTTCTCCGCAAGGATCCTGAACCGGTATTTGGTTTCCGGTTCGAGGCATTCGCCATTGTCGATCTTTTCCTGCGTCGGTTCCAGGCACCCGACTATCAGGCTGGCTTTGTGAACCGTGAAGTCGGCGGCCAGCGAGGGGTCTTCGCCTTCGGTTGCAGGGGTCCGTACCGCGCCCTCGAACCCTTCGTGGGCTTCTGCCAGGTTTTCCTGGTAGGCAGCTTCGGTGATGTACTCCGCGTGGTACTTGGTTGCCTTCCCCTCGGGGTTGATTTCCGCGTTCAGCGTCGCCTTCGTATTGCCCACAGGGTTCGCATTCGTCAGGCCGGCTTCCAAGAGAATGATCGGACCCGGGTCAGGGAAGCCGAGGTAGATGACTCGCCCCTGGCCCCCGCCGCTATCTCGTTCAGCCACATAGATCTCGCCGGAGGCGCTGTGATAGGGGGCAAGCCCGCTGACACTTGAGGAGAGAATGACGCCGTAGCCAAAAACCCTCAGCTCAACTCCGGCGGCATCGATCTCTTCCACCGTGTTAAAGCAGTCGATGAAGAGGCTATCCGCGGAATCGACCGCGAGTGGACCGGGCGCGAGGCACAGACCGACCGTTTCCATGAGGGTTCCCCCGGCGCTGTACTTGTGCACGGCGGGGCCTCTCGAGTTCGGACCCGATGGAAACGCTGCAAACGATGCGTAGACTATGCCGGAGGAGTCGACGGCCAGTCCGCCGACGTTTGGAGTACCGACCGGATATTCGCCTTCCAGCACTTTAATCAGCTGGAACTGCCCGAGGCAGCTGCCGGCGGGATCGAACTTCTCAGTACGATGGATATAGCCTTCGGTTTCGTGTTCCCCGAGGAACACGGTGTCGGCCACATAGAGGTTGCCCCCCGGCCCCACCGCGATTGGGTGGGTGCCTTCCGTTTCCGGCGCGAACTGGCATTCGCCTTTCCCTTTTTCTCCGAATGAGACGGGGAGGAAACTCCCCGCCGAGTCGAACTTCTCGACTCGATCGTTTCCACCGGCGTCGAATACGTAGACGTCGTGATGGGAGGAGCTTGACGCGTCGTTGTCGACCGCGATGCTGACAAGGCCTTTGAACTGGCCAGCGCCGCTTCCGGCAAGGCCCTTGCGGCAGGTGGTGATCGCCGTGCAGGTCTGCAGCGCGGAAGCGCCGTCTTTCACTCCCCAGCCGTATCCGAATTCAAATTCGCCGGTGTTGGCGTCGAACGCATCGACCCGGTTGTTGCCGAAGTCCGCCACATAGAGACGTTCCAGTTCGATATCCACCGCGACTCCGTGCGGCTTGGAGATCTGCCCGGCCCCTTCGCCGGGTTCTCCGACGACCGGGAATGCGGAGGCGGCAGGTGCGGAGGCGGCGATCGCAGCCAGTGCCGCCGCCCCGCAGACGAAGGGTCTGAGTTTTCTCCGCGAAATGATCACCTGTCCGGTCCTCGCTCCTCCGAGGGGAGGGCATCGGCCCAGCCATCAGGTCGATGCCCGCTCCTCGGACGCATTTCCTATTCCGCCGTCACCGCCCAGCTGCCGTACGCTTTGGAGCCACTCGGGGCTTCCGCGATCATCGAGACCGGGATCAGCGCCCCCGTTGCCGACGTCCCCGGTGCCCCCGTGGCGAGGCTCTCGGCCGCGACCGCGGGGTTGATGAACACTTTCAGCGCCATCCCGTTCGAGGGGCTTGAGATTTCGGTGCCCGCGTAGATGCAGAAGCTCCCCGCTTCAGCGGCCGGTTCTTCAACGGTTCCCGTGCAAGCGGTCGACGTCACTTCTTCGAAGGAAGAGTTGAATTCCTTCCCGTTGCTGAGGATCAGGTGAACGTTTGCCCCTTCGACCCCCGACGCCAGGGGAATGTTGAAGGAGACCGGTACGAGAATGTTGCCTCCTCCACCGGGATAGCCCTGGACTTCACCGATTTCGCCTGCGGCCCAGGCACCCGTCTCGGTCTTGCCTGAGGGAAGGACCGAGGTGAAGCCGCTGAATCCGGTCGCCCCGGTCGCCCCGGTCGCTCCGGTCGCCCCGGTCGCCCCGGATGCGCCGGTCGCCCCGGATGCGCCGTCTTTCCCATTGGCGCCGTCTTTCCCATTGGCCCCCGGCGTGCCCTGCGGCCCGGCGGGCCCCTGCGGCCCGGTCGCGCCCTTGGGCCCCTTCCGCCCCCTGGGCCCACGCGGGCCGGCCTTTGCCTTCGAGGCCGTGGCGCCGAGATTGCCGGCTGCGTAGGCGCCACCTCCCAGGGCGGCAATCAGAGCGATGATCGCGACCACGAGGCCCGCGGTCCCGAGCGGCTCGCGTATCGCGCGGACGCGTTCACGTACTTGCAGTTTCACTTATCTCTCCTTTGGCTTAGATTCAGAAAATGCAGCGATCGATGCCCGCTCCCTGAGCCGCATCGCTCTCACAGTCCCTGCATCCCTGTCCCTGTCTTCCCCGAACGATCGGCAGTCGCGCGTTTAGGTGGCTTCCGATCAAAGCTCAATATACACGAGTGTTTCCAGGAGTCAAGCGCCCGCAGGCGGATCGAACAACGGCGGGGCCGTGCAAGCACGGCCCCGCCGGATTTGAGGACCTCTACGCGAGGACTTTGCAAGTCACCGCGTCGAACCCGACTAGTGGACTTCGATGTTGGTCTGAGTCCCCGGGCTCCCGTTGTAGCCTTTGACAATGACGTTGCCGTTGTAGGTCCCGTCGGTGCGGCCGGTTTGTTTACCACAGAAACCTTCGCTGTCGTAGGTGATACCCGTGACTGTAGCTTCGAATGTCACGTAGTTCTTGGAAGCTGTAATGGTTTTGTACACAACGTGGCCGGTCATGTTTTTTTGCGCCGGCACTTTGATCGTGCAGAGCCCGCCGCCGTTGACCACTACTTGGCCAGCGGTGCATTCGATGTGGGCTTTGCCTGTCGTTTCCATGCCGGTTTGTCCGATTGTTTCGCCGGCTGTGAATTTGTAGTCGCAGTTGCCGAATTCGATCGTCGGGCTGCTGCCCAGCGGACCGCTGCATTTGGTGGAGCTTGTGTTGTGGTAGGACGGGTTCTGCGCTGTGATTTCTTGCGCTTCGGTCCCGCTCACGGCCACTTCGCCCGATACCTGCTGGCATTGAACTTCGCCGACGAAGGTGTGGAATTTCTGCACCCCTGTCGCCTCGCTGCCGCCTTCGGTGTCGGCTTCGGCTTCCAGTCGTTGCGTGGTGTTTTCCCATGTGAACACGCCGGCCGCCTGCGCGCCCGAGGCGGCGATCGCGCTCAGCGCGAAGATCGCCAGCAGGGCCAGCCCGAGGGCCTTGAGATTGCGAGTCATCGTTTCTCCTTTGAATAGTCCGGCCGCCCACCGCCCACGGTGAGCCGCCGTTGATTGGACTCGCAATCAATAAACCCAGTCGTTTCTTCTAGTCAAGAAAGCTGGAGCAAGTCGGCGTCTCTCGCCCGGCCCTTCCTGCTTTTTGCCTGCAACCACCTATCGACGAAATGGCGCGCGCGCGGTTCCAGCGCACGCGCGGTTCCATCGGATATCCAAGTGGAGGGCCGAATAATGGAGGCGATGCGCGCGTGGCAGGCCCCCTCTTCGAGGCGAGCGAGGCGGCAGCTCCAATCGCCGCCACGCTCGGCCTATCCCAATATGGCGGCCCCCGGCACCCAGTCAAGGGGGTTGCGAGGCGGCCGCAACCACCCGGCCGCCTCCGATCCACCGGTCAGCCCAGGGCGGCGCTAAGCCTAGGACATTTCATGCCAAGTCTGCCCCTCAGGACTTGACGCTTTGACAATGACGTTGCCGTTGTAGGTCCCGTCGGTGCGGCCGGTTTGTTTACCACAGAAACCTTCGCTGTCGTAGGTGATACCCGTGACTGTAGCTTCGAATGTCACGTAGTTCTTGGAAGCTGTAATGGTTTTGTACACAACGTGGCCGGTCATGTTTTTTTGCGCCGGCACTTTGATCGTGCAGAGCCCGCCGCCGTTGACCACTACTTGGCCAGCGGTGCATTCGATGTGGGCTTTGCCTGTCGTTTCCATGCCGGTTTGTCCGATTGTTTCGCCGGCTGTGAATTTGTAGTCGCAGTTGCCGAATTCGATCGTCGGGCTGCTGCCCAGCGGACCGCTGCATTTGGTGGAGCTTGTGTTGTGGTAGGACGGGTTCTGCGCTGTGATTTCTTGCGCTTCGGTCCCGCTCACGGCCACTTCGCCCGATACCTGCTGGCATTGAACTTCGCCGACGAAGGTGTGGAATTTCTGCACCCCTGTCGCCTCGCTGCCGCCTTCGGTGTCGGCTTCGGCCACCAGCCTTTGGGTCCCGCTTTGCCATGTGAACACGCCGGCCGCCTGCGCGCCCGAGGCGGCGATCGCGCTCAGCGCGAAGATCGCCAGCAGGGCCAGCCCGAGGGCCTTCAGATTGCGAGTCATGATCTTCTCCTCAACTAGCCGGCCGGCCACGTAGAGGTCGGCCGTGTTTCCCTGTTCCTTACGCCGCCCCCGGGCAGCCAGTCAAGAAGTCCGGTTCATTGTGCGGTGCTCGGCCTGAGCGATTGCCCGTTTCCCCTCCAAACTTCTATCGACGAGCTTCAGCGCGCGCGATTCCGGCACACGCGCGAAGCCTGACCGCTACCTGTCGGGCAATGGAGCCGGGGCAATGGAGCCGGGAACCGGCCCCATTGCCCCGGCCCTTCAATGCACTTCCATGCTCGTCTGACTCTGATCGTTGAAAGACCTGACGATCATGTTCCCCGCATACGTCCCGTCCGTGCGGCCGGTTTGTTTGCCGCAGAACCCTTCGCTGGAGTAGGCGATCCCGGTTACTGTCGCTTCCGCTGTCACGTAACTCGGCGTGGCTGCAATCGTTTTGTAGACGATGTGGCCGGTCATCGCTTTTTGCGCCGGCACTTTGATCGTGCAGAGCGCGCCGCCGTTGACCACTACTTGGCCAACGGTGCATTCGATGTGGGCTTTGCCTGTCGTTTCCATACCGGTTTCACCGATTGTTTCTCCGACTGTGAATTCATAGTCGCATTTGCCGAATTCGATCGTCGGGCTGCTGCCAATGGGTCCTGAGCACGTAAGGACATTTGTATTGTGATAAAGGATGCCTCCAGATGTGATTTCTTGCGCTTCTTGACCAGTCACAGCAGCTTCAATGTCAACTCGCTGACATTGAACTTCGCCGACGAAGGTTTGGAATTTCTGTACCCCTGTTGGCTCGCTGCTGCCTTCGGTGTCCTGTTCGGCTGTCAGCCGTTGCGTTCCTTTTTCCCATGTGAACGCACTCGAGGGAGCATGGACTTCGATGTTGGTCTGAGTCCCCGGGTTCCCGTTGAAGCCTTTGACAATGACGTTGCCGCTGTAGGTCCCGTCGGTGCGGCCGGTTTGTTTACCGCAGAGGCCTTCGCTGTCGTATTTGATTTCGGTGACTGTCGCTTCGAGTGTCACGTAGTTCTTGGTAGTTGTGATGGTTTTGTAGACGACGTGGCCGCCCAGAGTTTTTTGCGCCGGCACTTTGATCGTGCAGAGCCCGCCGCCGTTGACCACTACTTGGCCAGCGGTGCACTCGATGTGGGCCTTGCCTGTGATTTCCATGCCGGTTTCGCCGATTGCTTCCCCGGCTGTGAATTTGTAGTCGCAGTTGCCGAATTCAATCGTCGGTTTGCTCCCCAGTGGCCCTTTGCAGGTGCTCACTTCTGTGTCGTGATAGGACGAGAGCTGGGCTGTGATTTCATGCGTTTCAATCCCGGTGACGCTGATTTCATCCGACACCTGCTGACATTCAACTTCGCCGACGAAGGTTTGGAACTTCTGCACCCCTGTCGTCTCGTTGCCGCCTTCGGTGTCGGCTTCGGCCACCAGCCGTTGCGTCCCGTTTTCCCACGCGAACACGCCGGCGGTCGCATGGGCGCCAGAAGCAGCGATCGCACTCATTGAGAGGATCGCCAGTAGGGCCAGGCCGGCGGCCTTTATATTCCGAGTCATAATTTCCTCCTCGTAGCCGGCCGGCCACTTCTAGGCCAGCCGTTTGCCGCTATTCCTTACGGTTCCCGGAGGAGCGGTCAATAGTTTTCGGGAGGTGCCTTCCGTGCGAGTCGCGAAATGGCTCATTCCCCCTCCAAATCGCCATCGACGAGTTTCCACGCGCGCGGTTTTGGCGAGCGCGTGGAAGGGGAGCGACCGCATTAACCCGGCCGCTCCCGTTACCCGCCGGGTCGCGTGTCGGCCCTAGTGGACTTCGATGTTGGTCTGCGTCCCTGGGTTCCCCTTGAACCCTTTGACGATCAGGTTGCCGTTGTAGGTCCCGTCCGTGCGGCCGGTTTGTTTGCCGCATAGTCCTTCGCTGTCATATGTTGTTTTGACGATTGTCGATTCGATTGTCATGTAGGTCAGGCTGGGGCTGATTGTGTGATACCTGATATGACCGGTCATTGCGCTTTGCGCCGGCACTTTGATCGTGCACAGCCCGCCGCCGTTAATGACAATTTGGCCACTGGTGCACTCGATGTGTGTCATGCCTGTCGTTTCGATCCCGGTTTCGCCGACTGTTTCGCCCGCTGTGAATTTGTAGTCGCAATTGCCCATTTCAAACGTCGGTTGGCTGCTCAGTGGGCCACTGCATTTGGTGGACCCCGAGTTGTGGAACGAAACGCCTTGCATTGTCATTTCTTGGCTTTCGGTTCCTGATACACCCACTTTTCCACTCATTTCCTGGCATTGCACTTGGCCGACGAAGGTGGTGAACTTCTGACTTCCTGTCGCTGGGTTGCCGCCTTCGGCGTCGTGTTCTACTGTGAGATGTTGCGTGCCGCTTTCCCATGTGAACACGCCGGCGGTCGCCTGCGCGCCCGAGGCGGCGATCGCGCTCAGCGCGAAGATCGCCAGCAGGGCCAACCCGAGGGCCTTGAGATTCCGAGTCATGGTCTTCTCCCTTGCTAACCGACCGGCCATGGTCACGCCAAGGCCAGTCGTGGATTCCGGAGTTCCTAACCTGACTCCTGCGACGAGGTCAAGGGAACAGACGGGGATCACATTGTTCGCCTATGTGACTCCCCTGTTTCCGCACCAAAGCGCTTCCGGCGGGGCTGCACGCGTGCGGTTTCGGCGCGCGCGTGCAGCCGCCCGGCTCATTGCCCGGGCGACCCGCCGCCGATCCTCGGAATACGGTCACAACAGGGTGGATACCCCGGGGAGGTATCTGTACAATCGACGTCATGCCCTCAGAGGCCCCCACTCGCGGCTACACGGCCAGCAGAGACCAGCTGCTCTCGCGGCTGCGCCGGATCGAGGGGCAGGTGCGGGGGGTGCAGGGGATGGTCGAGGGGGATCGGTACTGCATCGATGTGCTGACCCAGATCTCCGCGATCCAGGCGGCGCTCGACAAGGTCGCCCTCGGCCTGCTCGACAGCCACGCCCAGCACTGCGTCGTCGGCGCCGAGGGGGCCGACCGGGAGGAGCGCACGGCGGAGCTGATGAGCGCCGTCGGGCGGCTGATGCATAGGGGCTGAAGGGGGTCCGCAACCCACCGCCGAGCCCGTCAAGCAGTTCGCTCAATAGGCGATGTTGCGAGAGCGCGGCCGGGGGAGCGCCTTGTAGCGGAGTGCGCCGCCGCGATTCCAGAGGGCGCTGTCGATCTCGGGCGCAGAGAGGGAGGTGGCGGCCGCGAGCAGCTCGACCGCGTGCACGGCGCAGGCACGCAGCTCCACCTCCTCCGGGGAGCCGTGGACGAGCAGCTCCCCGGCTTCGATCCGCCCCTCCAGCTCGGGGTCGAGGCGCAGGACTCCGTCGACGCGGAGCACATGCGGGACGAGGTTGTCGGCGAAGGCGGTGAGGCGGGCGCGGTCGGCGAAGCTCGCGACGCCGGCGCGGTCGACGTCGGCGGCGGCGAGCTGGGCGCGCTTGAAGAAGGGGATCTCGCGTCCCATGTATATGGACGTGTCGGCAAAGGCATCCCAGCCGGCGAGCAGCTCGGCGAGCGCGACGGCCGAGCCGGCGGCCGCGTCGACGAGCGCGGTGAAGCTGCCGCCGTGCTCGGCGCGGACGCGCTCGCCGACGTCGCGCAGCGAGGCGGCAAACTGCGCGATCAGCGGGTGAGCCGGGTCTTGGCCGAGCGTCTTGGCGAGCTCGACGGGCTCGATCCCGACCAGCTCGTCCGCCGTCCACGGTCCCTCACCCCGGAACCGCTCGACAACCCCGGCGGCGATCGTCGAGTACCCGCTCAGCCCCGGCCGCTTGCGAATCGTCGGCCACCAGCCGGAGCCGAAGTTGATCGCGTCGAGGCAGATCGCGAAGGCGGCGAGCGTCTCGCGATCCCCCTCGAGCAGGCGCGTCGGCGAGTCGGGCTCCGGCTCCTCGGCGGCTTCCAGCCCGCGCGCGTACTCCTCGATCACACCCTCGTCGATCCGAACTGAGCACGCTTCGCCGGCGACCCAGGCGCAGGCCGCGCGCACCCGGTTGGGCAGCGGTGTCTCGGGGCGGGAGGTCATCCGGGCACCGTTGCATGGAAACTGATCGCGTGACCGACAGCGCGATCGAGATTCGCCGGGCGAGCGCGGCCGACGCGCCGAGCATCGCCCGCCTTCTGCACGACTTCAACACCGAGTTCGGCGATCCCACTCCCGGCGTCGAGGCGCTGACTGGATACGCGCGCAAACTGCTCGACGCCGGCGAGATGACGGTTCTGCTCGACGCCGGCGAGATGACGGTTCTGCTCGGCGGCGTCGGGCCTGCCGGGCTCTGATCCGATTCCCCACGAGTCTGCTTTTAGGCACCGTATAGGTGCCCTGGAGCAGACTCGTGGCCTTTGACCTCGGCGAAGCCGAGATCGTCGGGCGGGTCGGCGCGGTCGGGGTGGAGGAGGTGGGCGAGCAGCTCGACTCCGTCGACGAGGCGGGGGCCCGGGCGCGAGTAGCTCGAGGCGGCGTCGACGGCGAAGACCCGCTCGGCGCCCAGCGCCTCGATCCGGTCGCGGTGCTCCAGTACCTGGACGCGGGCGTCCTCCAGGTACCAGCCGCACGGCATCGCGATGACCAAATCGGAGTCGAGGCCGGCGAGCTCCTCCCAGCCGACCTCGCGGGACTTCGCGCCGGGCTTCCCGATCGCGTCGAGCCCGCCGGCGAGCCCGATCATCTCCGGGATCCAGTGGCCGCCGACGAAGGGCGGGTCGAACCACTCGAGGGCGAGGACGCGGGGGCGCGGCGCCCCGTCGACCGCGGCGCGCACCGCCGCCAGCCTCCCCTCCAGCTCCCCCCGCAGCTCATGCCCGCGCTCGGGGACCCCGGCCGCCTCGGCGAGCCGGACGACGTCGCCGAGCACGTCGCCGAGCGTGCTCGGGTCCTGCTGGAGCACCCGCGGGCGGGACGGCAGCCGCGCCGCCACCTCGACCACGTCGTCGAAGGAGACGGCGCAGACCTCGCAGACCGCCTGGGTGACGATCAGGTCCGGCTCCAGCTCGGCGAGCAGCGGCTCGTCGAGGCTGTACAGCGCGCGCCCCTCGCCGACGATCTCCTTCACGGCGGCGTCGATCTCCCCGGCGTCGAGCCCTTCCGGCAGGACGGTCGCGGTCAGGTGCGGCAGATCGCGCGCGGCCGGCGGGTGGTCGCACTCATGGGTCGCCGCGACGACGCTCTCGCCCAGCCCGAGGGCAAAGAGCATCTCCGTCGCCGACGGCACCAGGCTCGCGATCCGCATCCCCCCCAATATGACGACCGTCGAGGAGGCTCGCGGGCGTGGCCCGCGGCGACTGCCGGCACACCGCCGAGCACCGGCAGCGCCGCGGGAGCTTCGAAGTCGGTCGCATCCCGCTCACACCGCAACTCGCGACCGGGCGCGCACCCCGGCGGGGACGATCAGGACGGGGCAGGCCGCGGCCTCGATCACGGCGCTGGAGACGCTGCCCTGGAGCGCCCGCCGCACCGGGCCGCCCGGGCGCGAGCCGAGGACGAGCAGATCGACCCCCTTCTCGGTGGCGCCGAGCAGCTCGGCCACCGGGAAGCCGCGCAGGAAGATCCCCTCGGCGCGGGCCTCGGGAGGCAGCTCGGCGACGGCGCGATTCAGCTCCCGGTACAGCTCTTCCACAGCCTGCTGGGGCGCGGTCTGCGTTTCGGGCGCGCCGGAGTGGGCCAGGGGCGCGGAGCGGGAGACCGCGATCACGCGCAGGGCGGCGCCGTTGCTCACGGCGAGCTCGGTGGCGGTCCGCAAGGCGTCGGCGGCGGCCGGGGTGCCGTCGTAGCCGACTCCGATCACCCGCAGGCCGGAGTCCTCGTCGTCCTCCGGCAGGCGCCAGCGAGCGTCGCTGCCGGCGCTGCCGAAGCCCTCCGGCGCGATCGCCACCGGGCAGAGCGCCCGGCCGAGCAGCCGCTCGGCCGTCGAGCCGGGCAGGACCCGGCCGACCGGGCCGCGGTGGCTGGGAGTCAGGACGAGCAGGTCGACTTCCTCGGAGCGGGTCAGCTCTCCGAGGCCGGAGCCGTTGCCGCCGCGGGCGGGGGCGTTCAGCAGCGAGGCCCCGGTGGCGCGGGCCAGGGCCCGGCCGAGCGCCATCGCGTCCTCTCCGCGCTCTCCCTCGGTGATTCCGACGAGGATCTTTCCGAACACCTTCCGCTCCTTTCGAATGGTCAAGGCTCTGGCGAGCGTATGGGGGACGGGCGCCCTCGACATCGGCCCTTGTCATCAGAGGAGGCCAGTAGAAAACCGCACGTCTTCGGCCTCCGCGCCTGCGAGCATGCCGGGCCATGGCGGCGATCGAGACCGAGCGGCTGACCAAGCGCTACGGCAGCGCCCGCGGGATCGAGGACGTGACGATCGCGGTCGAGGAGGGGGAGGTGTTCGGCTTCCTCGGCCCCAACGGGGCCGGCAAGACGACGACGATCCGCACCCTGCTCGACCTGCTGCACCCGACCGGCGGCAGCGCCCGCGTCTTCGGCCTCGACAGCCAGCGCGACAGCGTCGCGATCCGCGCCCGGCTCGGCAACCTGCCCGGCGACTTCGGCTTCGGCAAGCACGTCAGCGGGCGCGAGGCGCTGCGGCAGCTCGCCCGGCTGCGCGGGATCGACGGTCGCGAGCGGGCGGAGGAGCTGGCGCGGCGCTTCCGCGCCGACCTCGAGCGGCCGCTGGGCGAGCTCTCGCGCGGCAACCGCCAGAAGGTGGGGCTGATCCTCGCCGTCTTCCACCGGCCCGAGCTGCTGATCCTCGACGAGCCGACCAGCGGCCTCGACCCGCTGATGCAGGAGGAGTTCCTGGCTTTGGTGCGCGAGGAACGGGAGCGCGGCTGCGCGGTCTTCCTCTCCTCGCACGAGCTGGACGAGGTGGAGCGGGTCTGCGACCGGGTCGGGATCATCCGCGGCGGCCGGGTGATCGCGGTCGAGCGGGTGGACGAGCTGCTGGACAAGACCGGGCGCCGGGTCGAGGTCGAGCTCGCCGCGCCGGTCGACCCGGAGGAGCTGCGGCGGCTGCCCGGGGTCGGGGAGGTCGAGGTCGACGGCGCGCGGGCGAGGTTCCGGGTCTCCGGCGACGTCGACCCGGTGGTGAAGGCGATCGCCGCGCACCACGTCGTCGACCTCGAATTCGCCCGCCCGACCCTGGAGGAGGTCTTCCTCACCTACTACGAGGAGGGCCAGCCGGAGGGGGGCGGGCGATGACGGCCCTGATCGCCGCCCAGCTGCGCGACCGCCGCCGGGCGCTCCTGGCCTGGGGGCTGCCGCTGGGGCTGATGGCCGGCTTCGAGGTCTCGATCTTCCCCTCAATCGAAGACGCGATCGGCAAGGCGGTGCGGGACTACCCGCAGGCGCTGAAGGAAGCCTTCGGGATCGTCGAACTGACCACGGTCGAGCAGTACCTGAACGCGGAGATGCTGAGCCTAATCGTGCCGCTCGCGGTCGGCTACCTGGCGGCGCGCTCGATCGCCAGCGGCCTCTCCGGCGCCGCCGAAAGCGGGCGCCTCGACGTGATCCTCTCGGCGCCGGTCTCGCGCCGGCGGCTGGTCGCGGCAGGGTTCGCGGCGACCGCGGTCGAGCTGGCCGAGGTGCTGGCGGTGACGTTGGCGCTGACCCTGCTCGCCAGCGTGCTGGTCGGGGGCGGGCTCTCCTTCGGCTCCGCCCTCGCCGGCTTCGCCAACGTCTGGCCGCTGGCGCTGCTGTTCGCCGCGCTCGGCATCGTCGTCACCGGCTTCACCCTTCGCACCGCGATCGTCACCGGCGCGGTCGCCGGCGCGCTGGTGGCGATGTACGTGGCGGACCTGGTCGGCCGGCTCGACCCGAGCCTCGACTGGGTCCGCTACGCCTCCGTCTTCCGCTACTACGGCAAGGCGATCGAAGACGGGGTCGACCCGCTCTCCTTCGTCGGCGTCACCGCCGTCGCCGTCGCCGTCGCGGCGCTCGGCGCCTGGCTCTTCGAGCGCCGCGACCTGACGAGCTAGCCCCAACCGTTGGGGGCCTGCCATCGGGGAAAAGCCGCACACAAGAGGTGGGGATTGCCCCGATGACACGTCGGTTCGCCCAGCGGAGAATGGCGGGCATGACGACCGATCTGCGCGAGCTGAGCCAGGAGGAGCTGCACCGGCTCGGCCAGATGGGCGGGACGATGGTCCTCAGCGTCTACCTGCGGCTCGACCTGCCCGAGCCGCCGACCGCGCGGGCGCGCGAAGCCGAACTCGAAGCGAGGATGGACGAGGCCGAGAAGCATCTCTGGGAGAAAGTCGAGGGCGCCGGCGAGATGCGTGCTCTGGGGGCGTGCGTCGAGCGGGCCCGGCGGCTGCTGGCCGCGGTCGACGTCGGCGACCCGAGCCTGCACGCGATCGCGATCTTCTGCGAGGACGGCGGCGAGCCGGTCGCATACGCGCTGCGCCGCCGTCCCGACTTCAACCTCGCCGCCGATTTCCGCGCCGGTCCGGCGCTCGAGCCGCTGGTCGAGGCGCTGCCCGGCCCCAGCTGGGGCGTGGCGCTGGTCAGCCGCAAGCGCGGGCGCGTGTTCCGCGGCGCCGAAACGGGGCTGGTCGAGCTGGGCGAGGTCGAGGACGACGTCCACCGCTGGCACTCCCAGGGCGGCTGGTCCCAGGCCCGCTACCAGCGGGGGATCGAGAAGGAAACGGAGGACCACGTCCAGCGCGTCTGCGACCTGCTCTTCGCCCTGCACCGGAGGCGCCCGTTCGAGCGGCTGGCGATCCTCGGGCCGCCGGAGATGCGGCCGGTGGTCGAGTCGAGCCTGCACCCCTACCTGCGCGAGCGCCTCGCCGGCCACCTCGACGTCGACGTCGAGCGCGCCTCCGCGGGCGAGGTCCTCGACCGTCTGCGCGAGCTGATGGCCGAAGACCGGCGCAACCGCCAGCACCTCGCCTTCGAGCGGCTCGAGGAAGGGCTCGGCACCGGCAGCGCGGCCGTCGCCGGCATCGAGGAAGTGGCGCGGGCGGTCGAGGCGCAGCGGGTCGAGACCCTGCTGATCGACCCCGCCCGCGACGGCGCCGGGATCGAGGCGGCGATCGAGGGAGCGCTCGCCCAATCGGCCGAGGTGCTGTCGATCGAGGGCGGCGCGCTTGAACGCTACGGCGGCGTCGCGGCGCTGCTGCGCTACTGAGGCGTCGCGTGACCGGGAACAGCATCCGCATCGGCCGGCTGGCCGGGATCCCGATCGGGGTGCAGCCGCTGTGGCTGGCGGTGGTCGCGCTGATCACCTGGTCGCTCGGCGCCGTCTACTACCCCGACCAGGCGCCGGGGATCGCGCCGGTCGCCGCCTACGGGCTCGGGCTGCTGAGCGCGCTGCTGCTCTTCGCCAGCATCCTCCTGCACGAGCTCGGGCACTCGCTGGTGGCGCGCCGCAACGGCGTCGAGATCGAGGAGATCGACCTCTGGCTGCTGGGCGGGGTGGCGCGGATGGCCGGCTACCCGAAGACGGCCGGGGCGGAGCTGCGCTTCGCCGCGGCGGGCCCGGCGGTGACGCTGGCGATCGCCGCGGTCTTCGGCGCGATCGCGGCTGCGCTGCCAGCCTCGGCTCCGGACGCGCTGCGCGCCGTCGTCGAGTACCAGGCCTTCGTCAACGCCGCGATCCTGGTCTTCAACCTGCTGCCGGCCTTCCCGCTCGACGGCGGCCGCATCGCCAGGGCGCTGATCTGGGCGAGGATCCGCAACCTGACCCGGGCGACCGGGATCGCCGCCTCGATCGGGCGCGGCTTCGGCTACGGGATGATCGGGCTCGGCCTGCTCGCCACCCTCGGCGGCGCCTTCGGGGGCATCTGGCTGGCGGCGATCGGCTTCTTCGTCGTCTTCGCCGCGCGGGCGGAGGAGGGCGGGCTGCGGGCGCGGGTCGCCCTCACCGGCCGCGAGGCGGGGCGGCTGATGTCCTTCCCCGCGGTCGTCGTGCCGGCTGAGCTTGGCCTCGCCGACGCGGTCGAGCGCTACTTCGTCCGCTACCGCTACCGAGCCTTCCCGGTGCGGGAGGGGCGGCGGATCGTCGGCCTGATCGACCTCGGCTCGATCGAGCGGGTGGCGGAGGATCGCCGTCGCTCGACCACGGTCGGCGAGGCGGCGATCCGCGACCGCGCGCTGATCGTCGACGAGCACCAGGACGTGGCCGAGCTGATGCAGAGGCCAGCCTTCCAGCGGGTCGGCCGGGCGGTCGTGCTGACCGGCGGCCGCGAGGTCGGCCTGCTCTCGATCACCGACGTGCGCCAGGTGCTGCGCGCCGTCGAGCTCTCCTCGGCGGCCTGACCCGGCCCTGGAACGAGCTGTGGCGCCGCGGGGCGGCGCCACAGCTCCAGAGATGAAACGCAAGCGACCCGCGTCTCCGGCTGCAGCCAGCGCACCGAGTCGATGCGCACACTGGTATCGAACGGGACGGAATCGCGTGGTCGGAGCGCCGCGACCCATGCGCGCTCTCGAGCCGAAAGTCCCTGAAGCCCCTTTCTCCCCTGCAAATCTCCAACGACCGATCCTCGTCCGCGCCGATCGGCGCGGACGCCAGCGGGTGTTCGGGAGCCTCAGCGTCGTGCGGCCCGCGGGGCGCGGAAGCAGGACGACGACGACTTGCAGGCGTCGTGCCCGATGCTCGCCTGGTACCAGTTGACCAGGGTGGCTCCGTGGGCCGAAGCCTGGGTTGCCAGCATCGAGTCGAGGTGCTGCTCGGTCGAGCGCAGGTAGGGCACGTCCTGGAAGCCGATCGGCATCTGCGGCCAGCAGCCGAAGCCGGTCTCCGGGAAGATCGCCGGGTAGTTGACGACGTAGACTTTCGCCGCCGGCGAGCGGCTGTGAATGCCTTCCAGCACCGCCGCGACTTTCGGCGCGGTCGCTTCGATCCGTTCCGCCAGCTGGTCGTGGCCGCCCGAGTCGTACTTGTCCAGGCACGGGTGGCTGAACGGGTTGAGGGTGATGCAGCTTTCGGCGACGGCGGGGCGGCTGATGTCCTTCCCCGCGGTCGTCGTGCCGGCTGAGCTTGGCCTCGCCGACGCGGTCGAGCGCTACTTCGTCCACTACCGCTACCGGGCCTTCCCGGTGCGGGAGGGACGGCGGATCGTCGGCCTGATCGACCTCGGCTCGATCGAGCGGGTGGCGGAGGGGCGGCGGCGCTCGACCACCGTCGGCGAGGCCGCGATCCGCGACCGCGAGGTCGGCCTGCTCTCGATCACCGACGTGCGCCAGGTGCTGCGCGCCGTCGAGCTCTCCGCGGCTGCGGCCTGAGCCAGGGCAAATGATTCACGCCCACGCCGCGCAGGTCCGTGAAGATCTGCAGGGCCGGGGTCCAGTCGCATTGACTTCCGGCTGTCGAATTGGCCAAGCAATTCGCTCAGAAAACCCGTAGATCCAATCCCAAGAGGAGGAGACTCACCATGATCCGCAATCTGCAGCTCTTCGGGCCCATGCTGGCCGCGCTCGTAATGACGACCGCGTTCGCGGCGTCGCCGGCGCAGGCCAGCGAAGGAGTTTTTACATGGGAAAGCGGGACTGCCAAGCTACTCCTAGAACAGGATGACGAAGAAGGTGCAAACCAAGCCACAGGAACCCAACACATCACGACCGCAATCGGGGCTTTTCAGTGTGAACTTTTTTCAGGACAAGCGGAAGCGACCGGCACCGGAGCAGAAGAAATCACAGTTGCAAACCTCACATACTCCGACCGGGGGAGAGCTGACTCATGCAGCGGAAGTTGGAACTGGACTTTCTACCCCAACGGCTGCCACTACACGCTAACAGCAGGCGAAACAATTGGCCAAACCGGAATGGAAACCACAGGAACGACACACATCAAATGTCCTGAAGGGAAAGAAATTTCAACAACTCTCGGGCAAATCGGCTGCATACGAATCCCAGAACAGACGCCTACAGGCGGCCATATCATTCTTCATACCATTACAGCCCAAAGTGGAAAGAATTACGTGACAGTAGAAGAGACATTGTCAGGGATTCACTACAACGCCGAAGGCATCTGCGGGAGTGGCCTGAAAACCGACGGTGCCATAGCGAGCAATTTCGTCATCAAAGGATTCCAAAGCGGAGGTGTTCAGACCGGCATCGAAATCCACTGATCCTGCCTTGAAAGGGAAAGGCCGCGGCGTGACGTGCCGCGGCCTTTCGCGAACCGCGGGCCGCTATTTCGCCGCCGCGACGAGGGCTTTCGCCGCTCCTTGCATCCCGGCCAGGTTGGGATGGATGGGGGCGGCGAGTTCACCGGGGACGAGCGGTTCCACCCAGCGCACCGACGACGACTTGCAGGCGTCGTGCCCGATGCTCGCCTGGTACCAGTTGACCAGGGTGGCTCCGTGGGCCGAAGCCTGGGTTGCCAGCATCGAGTCGAGGTGCTGCTCGGTCGAGCGCAGGTAGGGCACGTCCTGGAAGCCGATCGGCATCTGCGGCCAGCAGCCGAAGCCGGTCTCCGGGAAGATCGCCGGGTAGTTGACGACGTAGACTTTCGCCGCCGGCGAGCGGCTGTGGATGCCTTCCAGCACCGCCGCGACTTTCGGCGCGGTCGCTTCGATCCGTTCGGCCAGCTGGTCGTGGCCGCCCGAGTCGTACTTGTCGAGGCACGGGTGGCTGAACGGGTTGAGGGTGATGCAGCTCTCGGCGACTTCGGAGAAGCCGATGTCGTTGCCGCCGATCGTCAGCGAGACGACCGAGGTGCTGGAGTCGAGCGAGTTGAACTGCGGCGGGTTGGGCCCGTCGAATTCGATTTCCTGCGGGCTGGTCATGTCGGCGGTGGTCGCGCCGCTGCAGCTCGGGTCGCGCAGGGTCAGCCCGAGGCTCGGCGCCGCGAGGTGCGGATAGTTGTGGTCGGACTTGAGGCAGCCCAGCGGCAGCACGGGGTTCGGGATCAGCGGCCCGGCGACGTAGGAGTCGCCCAGCGAGACGTAGTTGGCGGCCCGCGCCGCGACGGCGGCGAAGGCGAACGCGGCAAGCAGCACGGCCGCCAGCGCGAGCACCCGCAGCAGACGCCGCGGCGTGGTCATGGTCGAGGTGTTCATGCGTCTCTCCTTGATTTGTGTTTCCCCTGCCCGGTTTTCCTGGCGCTTGTATGATTTACCAAATTCTGAGTATTTAGGGAAGGGAGATACAAATGCGTCGCCGAGTCTCGCCGCTGCTCACCGCCGCCGCCCTCGCCCTCATCGGCGTCGGCTCGGCCGCGGCGAGCGAACTGCCGGTGATCTACAACGGCACGCTCGGCTACGCCCACGTCAGCCCGACCGCGAGCCCGCCCGGCGCCAACGACTTCTCCTGCCAGCCGAGCGCCGGCCACCCGCGGCCGGTGATCCTCGTCCACGGCACCTTCGCCGACATGTCGGACAACTGGCAGGCGCTCTCTCCGCTGCTCTATAACCATGGCTACTGCGTGTTCGCGCTCAACTACGGCTCCTACGGAGGGAGCGGCGCGGTTGGGATCTACGCCACCGGGGAGATCGCCGAATCGGCGGCGCAGCTCTCGAGCTTCGTCGACCGGGTTCTGGCCGCGACCGGCGCCGACGAAGTCGACTTGGTCGGTCATTCCCAGGGCGGGATGATGCCCCGCTACTACCTGAAGAACCTCGGCGGCGCTGCGAAGGTCCACACGCTGGTCGGCCTGGCGCCCTCCAACCACGGAACCAGCCTCGACGGAATCGCCACCCTGGCGAGCTTCTTCCCCGGCGCGGAAGCCTTCACCGGCGCGCTCTGCCCGGCCTGCCAGGAGCAGATCGCCGGCTCGGCCTTCCTCACCGCGCTCAACTCCGGCGGCGATACCCTGTCCGGGGTCGACTACACGGTGATCCAGTCCCGCTACGACGAGGTCGTCACCCCCTACACCTCCGCCTTCCTCTCCGGGCCCGGGGTGACCGACATCACCCTCCAGAACCAGTGCCCGCTCGACCTCGGCGAGCATCTCTCGATGCCCTACGACCACATCGCCGACGCCGACGTCCTCACCGCGCTCGACCCCACCCATCCCCAGCACCCGCTCTGCACGCCGATCGCCCCGATCTCCGGCGGGTAGGCGCCGAGGGACGGTCGGCTAATTCGCTCCCGGCTCCGCCGCGGGATCGGTCAGCGCGGCGACGTCGGCAAGGTCGAGAGGGCGCCCGCGCGCAAGCTTCATCTGAATCAGATCGTCGAGATCTGCAACGGGGACGTGGACATCGCCCAGCCGCACGTGGAGGGCCCGCTGGCTGAGCTCGGCGTACGGACGGCCGCCAGGAACCTCGTGCGTCACGTCGATCCCGCCATCCCGCGTGCCGAACTGCCAGATCGTGGCGCGGGGCAGCATCGTCGCGTCGATATCGAGGCCCTCCTTGCCGGGGTTGAGTACGCGGGCATCGAGCTCGTGCAGAGCGTCGGCAAGGCGCTGGAGGTTGGCACGGGTGGGGGCAGGAATGAGGTCGGCGTCGTTGGTGGTCCGAACGTGCCCGTGGGTCTGCACCGCAAGTCCGCCGATCAGCACGTACTCGACCCCGTGCTCGGCCAGAACCCGAAAGATCCGTTCCGCGTCGAGCGGAGCCTCAGCCTCGGCCACGAGCCTCCTGGCCAGCCGAGGCAAACCGAGCCGCGAGCCGGTTCCAGGACATGCCGAGCCTCAGACGCTCCGCCGGCGGACGTTCAGCGGTCGAGCGCCGATGAGCCGGGTCGTATTCCCGCGGCAGGGGAGCACCGGCAAGCTCGAGCCTTTCGCCCATGGCCAGCATGAGGAGGCTCAGCGTCTCGATGCTCGGCGATATCTCGTCAGCCTCCAGGCGGCTGATCGCCGACTGGTGCTTGCCCGTACGGCGAGCGAGGCGAGCCTGGCTCAGACCATGCCGCACGCGCTTCTCGCGAATCAGCTCTCCTGGGGTCATGTCTCTACCAGACTATCACAAATATGTGATTAACCCTTCTTCAGCCCACCTCGGAGTAGGCGGGCTCCCCCTCGCGCTCGGGGTGCGGCATCGCCTCCGGCGCGGGGGCGCGCAGCACGAAGATCGCGATCGCGGCCGCCGTGGCGGCGAGGACGGCGCCGATCAGGTAGGCGAGGTGGTAGCCGGAGGTGAGGGCCGAAAGGTTAGAAGTCCCGCCGTCGAGCAGGTGCTGGGTGCGCTCGGTGGAGAGCGTCGCAAGCACCGCGAGCCCGATCGCGCCGCCGACCTGCATGCTGGTGTTGACGAAGCCCGAGGCGAGGCCCGAGTCGCTCGGGGTCGCGCCCGACATCGCCAGCGTCATGATCGCCGGGAACGAGGTGCCGACGCCGACGCCGATCAGCAGCAGCGGCGGCAGCAGGTCGGTCAGGTAGTCGGCGCCGACCGGGGCGCGGGCGAAGAGCAGCAGGGCGACGACGACCAGGCAGACGCCCGGGATCAGCGTCGTGCGCGGGCCGAAGCGCATGATCAGCCGTTCGGAGAAGCCGAGCGAGAGGGTGCCCATCACGATCGTCGTCGGCAGGAAGGCGAGGCCGACCTGGAGCGCGTCGTAGCCGAGCACCCGCTGCAGGAACAGCGCCCCGAGGAAGAACATGCCGAACATGCCGGCGACCAGCAGCGCCTGCAGCGCGTTGGAGCCGGCGACGTTGCGGGAGCGGAAGAGGCGCAGCGGCATCAGCGGGTTGGCGATCGTCGCCTGGCGGTGGAGGAACGCCGCGAGCAGGGCGGCGGAGACCGCGCTCAACACCAGCGTGCGGGTGTCGCCCCAGCCCCACTGGCTGATCTGGAGGATCGTGTAGACGCCGAGCATCAGGGAGGCCGTGATCAGCGCCGCGCCGCGGTAGTCGGCGCCCTGGTCAAGGCCGATCCCCTCGTGGCTCTCGACCAGGCGGGTCGCGAGATAGGCGGTGGCGATGCCGATCGGCAGGTTGATCAGGAAGATCCAGTGCCAGCTGATCGCCTGGGTGAGGACGCCGCCGAGCAGCAGGCCGATGGAGCCGCCGGCGGAGGCGACGAAGCCGTAGACGCCGATCGCCTTCGCCTGCTCCCCGCGCTCGGGGAACATGGTCACGATCATGCCGAGGATCACCGCCGAGGCCAGCGCCCCGCCGATGCCCTGCACGAAGCGGGCGCCGATCAGCATCCCCTGGCTCTGGGCGGCGGCGCAGACGAGGGAAGCGGTGGTGAAGATCGCCAGGCCGAAGAGGAAGACGCGGCGCTGGCCGACCAGGTCGCCGACCCGGCCCGCCAGCAGCAGCAGCCCGCCGAAGGGGATCATGTAGGCGTTGATCACCCAGGCGAGGTTGCTCTGGGAGAAGCCGAGGTTGTCCTGAATCGAGGGCAGGGCGACGTTGACGATCGTCGCGTCGAGGACGATCATCAGCATCCCCGCGCAGAGCACGTAGAGGGCGAGCCAGCGGGTGCGGTCGTTCGTCTTGTCGGCGGTCCTAGCAGTCACGTTCTGCCTCCTGGCCGGGGATCCCGGCCGATCGGGGTCCTTCCGAAGCGTTCACGGATTGAGACTCTGCTCGGGGCGGAAACTCATCGCCCGTCTTTTCGATCCATACGGCCCACTGGAGCGGCTCGGGGGCCAGAAGACTGGGAGCTGCTCGGCGTCAGCCGCGCGGTTCGCCCACCGTAGCAACCCGGGCCCCCGTCCCGCTAGCGTCCGCGCCGGCCGAAGCTGTGGCCGGCGGGGATGGCGGCGCGGAGGCGCTCGGCGGCCGGCTGGGTGGGCTCGAGGGGGTGGAGCGCGGAGACGAGGACGGCGATCGTGCCCTCGCGGTGCTCGAGGCGGCCGCGGGCGCGGAGCAGGGGGGCGTTGCGGACCAAAGCGCGGTGGCGGTCGTAGACCTTTCCCGGCACGACCAGGTTGACTGCGCCGCGCTCGTCCTCGAGCAGCATGAAGGTGACGCCCCTGGCGGTCTCGGGCCGCTGGCGGGCGATGACCACGCCGGCGACCTCGACAGCCGCTCCGTCGTCGAGCCGCTCCAGGTCGGCGCTTGACGAGACGCGGGAGCCGAGCCCCGGGCGCATCAGCTCCATCGGGTGCCGGCCGAGCGCGATCCCGGTCGAGCGGTAGTCGGCGACGAGCTTCTCCCACTCGCCCAGCGGCTCCAGCTCGGGCGGCTGCGGCGGATCGAGCGGCAGGCCGAGCTGGGCGCCGCCGCGCACCCCGTGCCCCGCCGCGGTGACACCGACCCGCCACAGCGCCTCGCGCCGCTCAGCCTCGTCCTCGGGCGGGATCCCGTCCAGCGCCCCCGCCCAGGCGAGGCGTTCGAGGCTCGGCGCGCCGGCCCCGGAGCGCGAGGCCAGCTCGGCGATCCCCCGGTAGGGGCCGCCCCGCTCGCGCTCGGCCACCAGCGCCTCCATCTCCTCTCCGCGCACCCCCTTCACGTAGCCGAGCCCGATCCGCACGGTCAGGTCGCCCTCCTCCGGCTCGACGTGGCAGAGGACGCGGCTGCGGTTGGCGTTGGGCGCGGCGACGCGGATGCCGCGCCGCTGCGCCTCGTGGACCAGCGAGTCGGGCGGGTAGAAGCCCATCGGCTGCTCGTTGAGCAGCGAGCAGAGGAACTCCGGCCCGTGGTGAACCCGCAGCCACGCCGACTGGTAGGCGAGCAGGCCGAAGGCGGCCGAGTGCGCCTTCGGGAAGCCGTAGCCGGAGAAGCCCTGGATCTTCCGCCAGATCCGCTCCGCCAGAGCCGGGCCTGCGCCGTGCCTGGCGGCGGCGCCGGCGAGGAAGCGCTCATGGTGCTCCTCGATCGCCTGCCGCGAGCGCTTGCGGCTCATCGCCCGCCGCAGTCCCTCCGCCTGCGCGGCGGTGAAGCCGGCGAAGGCGATCGCCACCTCCAGCACCTGCTCCTGGTAGACGATCGCGCCGAGCGTCTCCGCCAGCACCGGCCGCAGCGACTCGTGCTCGTAGGGGACCTGGTAGCCGGGGTCTTCGCGGAGGCGTTTGCGGCGTTCTATATAGGGATGGACGGCGCCGCCCTGGATCGGGCCGGGGCGGACCAGCGCCACCTGCACGATGAGGTCGTCGAGGTCGCGGGGGCGGGTCCGCGGCAGCATCTGCATCTGCGCCCGGCTCTCGATCTGGAAGACGCCGGTGGTCTCGGCGGCGCGGATCGATTCGAACACCCGCTCGTCGTCGAGCGGGATCCGCGAGAGGTCGAGCCGCTCGCCGCGCGCCTCGCCGACCTCCTCGACGCAGCGCTCGACCGCCGAGAGCATCCCCAGCCCGAGCAGGTCGATCTTGAGGAAGCCGGCGTCGGCGCAGGAGTCCTTGTCCCACTGGACGATCTGCCGCCCCTCCATCGCCGCCGGCACCACCGGGCAGACGTCGACAAGCGGCTCGGTCGAGATCACCATCCCGCCCGAGTGCTGGGAGGCGTGGCGGGGCAGCCCCATCGCGTCCCCGGCGAGCCAGCGCAGCGCCTTCCAGCGCGGCGCGGCGGCGCGCTCGGCGCCGAGCGCGGCGAGCACGTCGCGCTCCAGCTCCGCCGCCGAGTCGTGGAAGCCGGCCGCCTTCGCGACCCGGTCGATCTCCGCCGGCGGCAGCCCCAGCGCCTTGCCGAGGTCGCGGACGACGCCGCGCGGGCGGTAGGTGGGGAAGGCGGCGACGAGGGCCGAGCGGTCGGCGCCGTAGCGCTCGTGCACCCGCGGGATCAGCAGCTCGCGGACGTCGCGGGGGAAGTCGAGGTCGATGTCCGGCATCGAGGTCGCCTCGTCGTTGAGGAAGCGGCCGGCGAACAGCCCCGCCTCGACCGGATCGATGTGGGAGAGGCCGCTGAGGTAGCAGACGATCGAGCTGACGCTGGAGCCGCGGCCGCGTCCCGGCGGCAGCACGGCGCGGGCCGAGGCGCGGCCGCGCACCTCGACCGCGACCTCGCGGGCCAGCTCGAGCAGCTCGTGGTGGAGGAGGAAGAAGCCGGAGAGGCCGAGGCGGCGGATCGTCCCCAGCTCCCGCTCCAGCCGCTCCTCCGCCTCGGCGCGGCGGCGGTGCCCCGCGTAGCGCTCGGCGAGCCGCGCCCGGCAGAGCTCGGCCAGCTCGCGGTCGGCGCCAGGGTCGCCGGCCCGCGGGTATCGGTAGCCGAGCTCTTGGGTGAGGTCGAACTCGAGCCGCTCAGCGAGCCGCACGGTCTCGGCAACCGCCTCGGGGTGCTCTGCAAATCGCGCCGCCATCGCCCGCGGCGAGACCAGCGCCGAGCTGCGATTCCCCCGGCGCCGCGGCTCCGATTCCTCCAAAGTCTGCCCGAGCCCAACCGCCACCAGCGCGTCCTGGAGACGGGCACGGCGGCGACTGTGGGAATGAACGTCGCCGGTTGCTACACATGGAACACCGAGCCGCTCGGCCAACTGCACCAACCAGCGGTTCCGAGCGCGATCCCTCCGCCAGTACGGCCTCTGCAGCTCGACTCGGAAGCGATCGAGGCCAAAGGCGGTGAGCAGTCGCCGTCCCAGTTGCTCTCCTTCCGCGGTGTCCCCGCTCTCCCACGCCCCAGCCAATGCTCCGTCCCTCGCGCACCCGGACAGGCACACCAGCCCCTCTGCGTGTTCCGCCACCTCCTCGAGAGTCGCCCACGGCTGACTCAACGTCCTCCTTGTGCTGTCTCGGGTATGCGCATGAGCCCTCGTCAACAGTCGACATAGATTCCGGTACCCGACCGCACCCTCAACGAGAAGAGTTATATGGACGATCCTCCCGGCGGGTGGCGCCGTAGGGGGGCCCACCCCCGAGGAAGCTTTAGCTACCGGAGGGGGTGGGGGGTCCCCTGCGGCGACAGGACCCGCCGGGCGGACCACCACAGTCAACTCCGCCCCAGTGATCGGCCTGATCCCGAACCCCTTGCAGGCGTGCGCGAACTCCATCGACCCCCAGAGACCGTCGTGGTCAGTGAGGGCGAAGGCGGGATAGTCGAAGGCGGCCGCGGCGGATGCCAGCTCCAGAGGGCTCGAAGCACCGTCGAGGAAGGAGAAGGCCGAGTGTGCGTGGAGCTCTATGTAGGGAGGGGTGGGCATGGTCACGCCCGCTGTCGGTACCAGCGGCCGTTGAGGACGTTGCGGAAGACGACCAGGGAGCGGCCGTCGGCTAGGGCCAGCTCGAAGTAGAGGCGCCGGAGCTTGCGCGGGGTCCACCAGCGATCGTCGACTTCCCACTGCTCGCGAATCCCCTCGACTGTGACTTCGTCGACGGTGTCCGGCAGGCCACGGGAGTCGAGTTGAACCCGCGCCGGCCGCGGCGCGTAGAGGCGGCGGAGGCCGGGCATCAGCGTTCCGGGAAGGGAGTCAGCAGCGCCCAGCGCTCGGGGACGCGCGAGGCGGAGTCGACCGGGAGGACCTTGAGCAGCGCCTCCGAGCCCTGCGCGGCGCGGACCTCGCGCACCGCCGCGCCGAGCCGGCGCCGCCGCGGCTCCTCGCCGCCGACCGCGAGCTCGAGCTGGTCGCTGGCCGGCGGGCCGAACCCGAGCGCCCGCAGCCGCAGCGCCGCGACCGGGCCCGGCAGCGACTCCAGCCGCGGGGCAAGGGCCGAGCGCAGGACCCGGGCCGAGGCGCTGGGCCGCCCCAGCCCCTGCTCGACGCTCCAGCTGCCGCCGCCGCTGAACAGGGCGCCGAAGCGCACCCCGAGCAGGGTGCGGCCGCGCCGCTGCGGGGCGGCGAGGAGGCGGTCGACCAGCAGCTCCAGGGCGCGGTCGAGCTGGCTCCCGGCGGCGCCCTCCGGCAGCTCGATCTCCTCCGCCAGCTCCTCGTATGGAGTGCGCGGCCGCAGCGGCTCCTCCTCGCCGAGCGCGAGGCGCCGCGCCCGCAGGCCGAGCCGGCCGAAGCGGTCGGCGACCTGGTCGGGGGAGAGGCGCGCGAGCGCTCCCAGGGTGTCGATCCCGAGCCGCTCGAGCGCGGCGACCAGCTCCTCGGCCGCGCGGTTGGGCGGGTCGAGGCGGGGCAGCAGGGCCGAGGCCGGCAGCGAGGCGAGGAAGGCGCGCAGCTCGGCGCGGCGGACGATCGCGCCGCTCTCCCCCAGGGAGGCCGCGGCGAAGGCGGCGAAGCGGGTCGGCGCGACCCCGATCCGCGCCGACCCGCCTGCCGCCTCCCCGCTCCCCACCACCGCCTCCGGGCGTCCCTGCAATGCCGCCCGCCGCCCCGCGACCGCCTCCCGCGCCGCCGCCAGCACCCCGTCCGTGCTGCCGCCGTGGATGCCGCGCAGCCCGTCAATCGCGAAGAAGGCCTCGCCCGGCCGCTCCGACTCGACCGCGGCGCCGATCCCCTCCAGCGCCCGCGCCGCCGCCTCGGTCAGCTCCGCCAGCTCGACCGGATCGGGAAGAAGCTCGCGCCCGGGCCGAGGCCCCCCGGAACGGCCCGGGCGCTGGGGAGATCGCAGACGACGGACTATGACGCAGGCGATCTCCATACGAACGTATGTTCGTACAACGCCGCCTCGAAAGTCAAGGCGAATTTCAGGCGAAGAGGACGCGCTCCCGGTACTTCGGCGATTTCGGGTCGAAGTAGGCCCTGGCCCAGCCCTCGCTGCGCGTCTTCAGCCGCAGCGGCTCGGCCTTCGTCGCTTCCTTCATCGCCGCGCGGAAGCGGTAGTGGTCGATCAGCCGGATCGCCTCGACCGCGTAGGTGGAGGCGATCGCCTTGTCCCTGAATTCGACCAGGTTGTCGCCGTTGCTCGCCTCCCCGCCCGCGGCCAGATTCGAGGAGCCGCAGTAGACGACGGGATCGTCGCCGTTGAAGTCGACGATCACGAACTTGTTGTGGATGACCTTGCCCGCGCCGCCGGCGATCTCGGCCTTGAACTCGTCGGGGACCTTCTCGTGCAGGTATTCGAACGGGATGAAGACCGGCTCCCCGCCCGGCGCGGTCACCTTCAGGGAGTCGTCGTCGAGCGACTGGGTGGTGCCGAAGGCGTAGAGGTCTTCGCGCTTCGGCAGGCCCTGGACGGCCTCGAGCACCGGTCCCCCGCCTTGGCCGATCTCCATGATCGAGAACAGCACCGAGCTCTTCGCGCCCTTCACCGCCTCGGCCACGGGCTTCAGCGAGACTTCGGGGTCTGCATGCGGGGCGAAGCTGACCCGGTAGGCGGGCAGGTCCGCGCTCTTCGCCGCCTTTTCGGGGAACCACTTCGCCGCGATCGGGCTGCCGGGGAACTCGTCCGGTTCGTTCCAGGCCTGTTCGAAGGCTTCCTCGTAAAGCTCGGCCACTCCTTCATCGTCGAAGACGAAGATGTTGTTGGACTGCACGTAGAGCCCGCGAATCGAGAAGTTGGCGGAGCCGCTCAGCACCTTGACCGGCTTGCCCTTGCGCTTCTGGATCAGGACCTTGTCGTGCGCGAAGCGCCTGAAGTCGCCGCGCTGGACGATCTTCGGGTCGACCGGGTCGCAGACGACCGCCAGCGCTTCGGCCTTTCGCTTCGCTCCCCCGCCGGTCTCCTTGATGTCGGAGTCGTCGAGGTAGAGGCGCAGCCGCGACCCCAGCTTGGCGAGGGCGCGGGCGATGTCGGGCTCGTCGAAGTCGTAGGCGAAGACGTCCATTTCGAGGTCCGGGTCGGCGACGGTCTCTTCGAGCACTTCGAAGACGAGCTTGCGGGCGTGGGCGCCGAGCCACCTGTACTGGTCCTCGTACTTGGCGGTGTCGAAGACAGCGGTAGCCGGAGTCGGCTCGATGTCGTTGTTCTCAAACCGCTCGGCGTAGGCCTGCGAGGAGATGTAGCCGCGGGTGAAGCCGACTTCGAGCTTGCCGTAGCCCTCGTCGCGCAGCTCGAGTGAGACCTCCGCGGTCGGCCCGGGCTCCAGGTCCGTCTCGCTGCCGTCAGCGAACAGCATCGCGGTCGCCTTGTAGGTGAACTTCCCCGGAGGCACGTCCTTGGGGAAGTGGATCCAGTGGAACTTCTGGATCGGCGCCTTGTCGGTCGTGGTCCATTCCCGTTCGGCCGGCGTCGTCTGGGCGACGATCTCCTGCTCGAAGCTGAGCCGGTTCAGGATCATGTACGGATCGCCCTTCGGCGGCACGCATTCGACCGCGAACCCCGCCAGGTCGTCGGCGAGCTTCTCGTCGACGTCGAACGCGAGCAGCGCGGCCCCGTCGCCGCGGTGGACGGTGAAACTGAGTGAGTCAGCCATCGTGGGCCTCCCATGTCGGTTGGCCCGACCCTAACTCAGAGTTCTCTATCTAATAGAAACTTGCGTATTTATCGTTTGAGACTTGACTGGAGCTCATGGGCGGGCATAGGCTCGCCGCGATGCTGGCTCACATCGCGGGGATCCCAGTCGAGGAGACGGCGCTCAGCTTCGCCCCGGTCGCGGTGGCGGCCGGGGGCGTCGCCGGTGTCCGGCTGCGGCGACTCGCGCGGCGCACCGCAAGGCGCGAAACTCTCCCCATGGGAGAGGAAAGCGCCTCGCCGGCGGCGCCCTCGCGCTGCGCGGAGATCGCGAGGCGCCGATGACCACGCAGGTGATGGCGGCCGGCCAGCCCGCTCTGGCGACGATTCACCACCGCCGCAACGTCGCGAAGCTGACCCCGGCGCAGCTCGCCGACCTCCGCAAAGCCTTCGCCAAGACGATGGAGCTGAACGACGAGCGCGGCTTCTGGTACTTCGCCGGCTGGCACGGGGAGCCGTTCGGCTGGTGCGAGCACCACACCGACCTCTTCCTGCCCTGGCACCGCGCCTACCTCCACTACTTCGAACTCGCCCTGCAGCACCAGGTCCCCGGCGTGACCCTGCCCTGGTGGGATTGGACGACCACGGACCAGATCCCGCCCGCCTACGCCGAGGCCGAAGCGAAAGGCGAGGACAACCCGCTGTTCGGGAGCGTCGTCAAGGTCTATCGCTCCTCCCAGGAGCAGCAGGCGCCGCCGCGCACTCCCGGCGCCGCCGCCCAGACCCACCCGCCGCACGTGCCGCCGCTCCCCTACGCGAGCCAGTGGCAGCACGCGATGAAAGCGACCTCGTTCGCCGTCTTCCAAAAACGCATCGAGGAAATCCACGACAACGTCCACGTCTGGGTCGGCGGGATCATGCGGGACATCGAATGGGCCGCCTACGACCCGCTGTTCTTCGCTCACCACGTGATGGTCGACCGCGCCTGGCGCCTCTGGCAGCACAGGCACCCCGGCGCCCTGCCTCACCATGAGCTGCTCGACGTGCCGCTGCGCCCAAACGGGATGACCGTGCGCCAGACGCTGAACGTGCGCCGGCTCGGCTACGAGTACGCCGGCACCGCCGCCCACGTCGCCGGGAACGCCTGATGCAGCGCTGGACCTCAGACCCGCTGCCCGTCCCCCGCCACGAGGTCCCCTTCGCCGAGGCCGATCTCGAGTTCGAGGGCCTGCGCCACGACGGCCCCTCGTTCTCGGTCTACCTCTACTTCGACAACCCGGATGTCGACGCCGAGGCTGGCGCGGCGGGAGAGCGCTTCGCCGGCAGCTTCCTCGTCTTCGGGCACGGCGAATGCTGGGGAGACGCCGGACACTGCGACGTCCCGCAGGGGCCGATCCACGCCTTCGACGATCGCCCGCCGCATCCGCTGGCGCCGATCAACCTGTCCGTCGAGTGCACCGAGGCGCTGCGCGACCTCGGCGACGTCGAGGAGACGAGGGTGACCGCGCTCGCGTACTCGCTCGACCCGGAGAAGAAAGAGGAAGCGCTGAGGTTCGAGCGGCTGACGCTCGTCACCTACGACTGAAGAGGCTCGACGCGGGTTACGCGAGTACGCGGGGGCAGCGCATGCCTCTAACCCTCGCGGGCGACCTTCGCCGCCTCGGCGCCGCCGAGGTAGGGGCTGAGGGTGAACTCGACCAGGTCGGGCAGCAGCGACTCCAGCTCCATGGTCTTGCCGGCGATGATGCGGCGCGAGATCAGCGACATCATCCCCCCCACCAGGGCCTCCTCGGTGGTCGGCGAGAGGCGGGAGAGCACCTCGGGGGAGCGGCCTTCGCGGCCGGAGCGGAAGTAGGGGACGAAGCTCTGGATCGCGGCGTCGTAGCGCTCGACCACGGCCGGGCCGGCGACCAGCGCCTCGACGATGCAGAGGCGCGCCAGGTTCGGCTCGGCGGCGAGGAAGCCGAGCATCGCGCCGATCCCCGCCTTGACAGCCCGCGGCCAGTCCTCCTGCTCCTCGAAGGCTTGCCCGACCCGCTCGCTCAGCTCCGCCATCACCGTGTCGTAGGCGGCGACGAAGCACTCGTCCTTGCTCGCGAAGTGCTCGTAGAAGGTGCGGCGCGAGACCGCCGCGTGGCGGGTGATGTGGGCGATCGTGGTGCCGCCGTAGCCGTTTTCGGCCACCGCCTCGGCGAGGCCGGCGATCAGCCGCTCGCGCTGGTTGTGGGCGACGAACTCGCGCGGCAGGCCGTGGCGGCCGGGGGGCAGGCGGGCGAGCTCGGGCGGGTACTCCTCGGCCTCCTCGGTCGGGGTTCCGGGGTCCAGGTTCACAGCGCGACGATACCGGTCGGAAAGTTTGCGGTCATTGGTGCGGTGGCAGCTACGCGGTTTCGGCGGCGGCGCGGCGAGCGGCCTCGGCGCCGAGGTAGGGGGTGAGGGAGAACTCGACCAGCTCCGGCAGCAGCTCCTTGATCCGCTCGGCATCGCCGTTGACCAGGTGCTGGTAGATGACCCAGAAGATCCCGCCGACGATCGCCTCCTCGACTGTGGAGGGCAGCGCGGTCCCGTGGGTGGAGACCTTGCGGCCCATCCGGAAGAGCGGGACGAACGCCTGGACCGAGCGCTCGTACCGGTTGACCGCCGCCGGCCCGGCCGCCAGCGCCTCGACGATGCAGGCGCGGGCGAGGGCCGGCTCCCCGGCGACGTAGTCGAGAAACGCCGAGAGGCCCGCGCTGACGCGGTTCGGCCAGGTGTCGACCTCGACCGCGGCGTCGATCACCCGGCGCAGCGATTCTTTCGCCGCCAGTTCCGAGGCGGCGAGAAAGCAGTCTTCCTTGCCGGTGAAGTTCTCGTAGAAGGTGTTGCGGGCGATCCCGGCGCGCCGGACGATGTCGGCGATCGTCACCGCGCGGTAGCCCTTCTCGGCGACCTCGTTCGCGAGGGCGACGATCACACGCGCCCGTTGGTGCTTGGCGATGAACTCAGTCGAGAGCGGATGCCGACCCGGAGAGGGCCGCGTCCTGGACGCGTATTCGGCCACGAACGGCAGAGTATCGGACCGTCAAGCGATTCCAAACTGGCCAGCCGATCGCCATACCGGTAAGGTACCGAAGCCAGACAAACGGTTCTCTGAATTGGCGGGAGGAGGCCGGCGAGCATGGAGTCCGAGCTCGCGGCGTCACAGAAGCGGCAGGCGATGCTGGCGGCGATGCTGGCGGCGGTCGGCGCGCGCGGCTACGAGCGGACCTCGGTGCGATCGGTCCTCGGCCAGACCGGCATCTACCGGCAGGCCTTCTACGACAACTTCGCCGACAAGCAGGACTGCTACCTGCAGGCATACGACCTGGGGGTGGAACGGGTCGAAGCGCTCGTGCTCGAGGCGGCCGCCGAGCGGCGGACCTGGCTCGGGACGCTGCGCACGGGACTGACGGCCTTCCTCGAGTTCCTCGACGCCGAGCCCGACATCGGCCGCGCGCTGATCGTCGAGGTCCACGCCGCGGGGCCCGAGGCTCTCGGCAGGCGCACGGCTGCGCTCCAGCGGGTTACCGGCTTCCTCGACCAGGGGCGCGCGGCGACCGGGCCCGACGACGGCGTTCCGGCGATCGCGACCGAGGGCGTGATCGCCGGCATCCAAGCGATCGTCCACGCCCGCCTGGCCTCCGGCGCCAGCTCCGGGTTCCGCGAGCTGCTGCCGGACTTCATGTACTTCTCGGTGCTCCCCTACTTCGGCCCCGCCGTCGCCTCCGAGCAGATGGCCCTCGCCTCGAGCTCCGCCTAGAGGCGTTCCAGGTTCTCCGCTTGGAGGGGGCGGGTGACGCCGCGGAAGTCGAGAACCAGAGGAGCTGTGGAGACGATCGCGGCGTAGTCGAGCTCGGGGTGGGCGGTGACGATCGCGGCGAGGTCGCAGCTGCCGAGGGCTTCCTCCAGAGGGGCTGAGCTGAGGTCGAGCCCGGGCAGCTCGGGGACGTGGGGGTCGTGGTAGGAGACCTCGCCGCCGAGGTCGCGGAGGCGGGCGACGATCTTCAGCGCCGGCGACTCGCGGGTGTCGCCGATGCCGCCCTTGTAGCTGGCGCCGAGGACGAGGATGCGGGAGCCCCGGACCGGCTTCCCGGCCCGGTTGAGGGCGCGCTCGATCCGTTCGACGCAGAAGGCCGGCTGGGCCTGGTTCACCTTGCCGGCCAGCTCGATGAACTCGGGGTAGAAGTCGTGCTGGCGCGCCTTGAAGGCGAGGTAGAAGGGGTCGATCGGCAGGCAGTGGCCGCCCATCCCCGGCCCCGGGTCGAACCGCATGAAGCCGAACGGCTTGCTCGCCGCCGCTTCCACCACCTCCCAGACGTCGATCCCGAGCCGGTCGCAGAGCTGGGCGAGCTCGTTGACCAGGGCGATGTTGACCGAGCGGAAGATGTTCTCCAGCAGCTTCGCCAGCTCCGCCGCCTCCGGGGTCGAGAGGACGATGACCTCGTCGCAGATCAGCTCGTAGAGCTGGCGCGCGCGCTCCGCGCTCGCCTCGTCGAGGCCGCCGACCAGCTTCGGCGTGGTGCGGATCGTGTAGTCGGTGCGGCCCGGGTCGATCCGCTCGGGCGAGAAGGCGAGGTGGAAGTCGGCCCCCGCCGAAAGGCCCGAGCGCTCCAGCACCGGCAGCAGCTGCTCGCGGGTGGTCCCCGGGTAGGTGGTCGACTCGAGCACGACGAGCTGCCCGGCCCGCAGCACCCCGGCGAGAGAGGCGCCGGCGTCGAGCAGGTAGGCGAGGTCCGGTTCGCGCGAGTCGCTGAGCGGCGTCGGGACGCAGACGACGATCGCCTCGCAGGCGGCCAGCTCGGCGTGGTCGCCGGTCGCCGCGAGCCGCTCGCCCAGCGGCGCGAGCGCGCTGTCGGGCACGTCCTCCACGTAGCTGCGGCCCCGGCCGAGCGCCTCGACCTTGGCCGGATCGAGATCGAGGCCGACGACGTCGTTCCCGGCCTCGGCGAAGGCGACGGCGAGTGGCAGGCCGACGTAGCCGAGGCCGACTATCCCGATCCGCATCGGCGGGAGTCTAAGAGCCAGGCGCGGTTGGACACTCCGTTCGGACTTCCCTACGCTGGATGGGATGGATTCGCCATCCTCGAATCCTCCGTCCACCCAAGTCTCCAATCGACCGCTGCCGAGGGCCTACGCGGTCCGCTCGGACCGTGAGCGCCTGCTGGAGGCGATGGTGAGAGCCGCCGCGAGCAAGGGGTACGAGGCGGCCACCGTCAATGAGGTCGTGGCGGCCGCGGATGTGAACCGGGAAGCCTTCGACAAGCTGTTCGCCAGCAAGGAAGCCTGCTTCCTCGAGGCCTACGACGCGGTGATCGACGTCCTCCTCGCCCATGTCTCCACCGCCTTCGAGAGCACCGTCGGCCAGCCCTGGCCGGACCGGATCGCCGCCGGCCTGCGGGCCCTGGTCGACCTGCTCTCGGTCGAGTCGGACATCGCCCACATGGCGATGGTCGAGGTGACCGCTGTCGGCGAAGACGCCCGGATCCGCTACCGCGCGGCGCTGGAGCGCTTCACCTACTTCCTCGAGGAAGGGCGGGCCGCCTCGGCCCGTGGAAGCGAGCTGCCCGCCGACACGGCGCGCTTCGCGATCGGCGGGGCCACCTCGATGATCTTCGACGAGGTGCGGGCCGGGCGCGGCTCGGAGCTGCGGCGCATCCTGCCCGACCTCCTGTTCGCGGTGCTGATGCCCTACCTCGGCGCCGAAGAGGCGGAGCGCGAGATGCGCAGGATGACGGGCGGAGCCTGAGGGTCAGACGCCGGAGCCGTGGCGGCCCTCGCCGGCGACGAAGCGGGCGGCGCCGCGAGCGGCCACCTCGAGCACCTCGCGGCCGAGGCGGTGCTCCAGCGCCAGGCCCTCGGGGAGCGGCATCCCGAAGCCCTCGATCGCGGCGCGGCGGTCGGCGAGCATCGTCTCCTGGGGGAAGCCGGCGATGCGCTCGGCCAGCTCCAGCGCCCGCTCTAGGTGCTTCCCCGGCTCGACCACCTCGTTGACGAGGCCGATCCGCAGGGCCTCCTCGGCCGCGACCGGACGTCCGGTGAGGATCAGCTCCAGCGCCCGTCCCATGCCGACGACGCGGGGCAGCCGCTGGGTGCCGCCGTCGACCAGCGGCACGCCCCAGCGGCGCTCGAAGAGGCCGAAGGTGGAGCCCGGGGTGGCGATGCGGATATCGCACCAGAGCGCCAGCTCGACCCCGCCGGCGAGGCACCAGCCGTCGACCGCGGCGATCGCCGGCTTGGAGGGGGTGAGGCGGGTCGGGCCCATCGGCCCCTCGGGATGGTCGACGTCGAGGTCCATCGCCTTCAGGTCGGCGCCGGCGCAGAAGGCGACCCCGCCGGCGCCGGTCAGGACCAGGGCCCGGGCGCCGGAGTCTGCCTCGAACTCGGTCAGCGCCTCGCGGAAGCGCTCCGCGGCGGCGGCGTCGATCGCGTTGCGGCGCCGCGGCCGGTCGATCGTGAGGACGGCCGCCGCTCCGACGCGCTCGTAGCGAACTTCCCCAGCCACCGCGGCATCGTCTCACACGCGACCGGCTCCACCCTGCAAATGCTGACCGTTGAGATGCGTTGCAGCAAATGGCGCTGATTAAATGTCGGTCTTCCAGTGACAGGGGGGGACCTAGAACACTCGTCCAGGTTCTACGAATCGCAGACGCTCGGAAGGCTCAGCGGGTTCGATCCAGGCGGCCGCGGCGGCGAGAAGGCGCTATGGCTGTCGGGGGGCGGGTACCGATCGGCGCTCTTCCATCTCGGCGCGCTGACCCGGCTGAACGAGCTCGGCCTGCTGGCGCGGATCGACCTGGTCGGCGCGGTCGCGGGGGGCAGCATCCTCGCGGCGGTGCTGGCGACGGGGGTCTCGTGGCCGCTGCGGGGCGCCTTCCGCGACTGGCCGGAGCAGGTCGCGGAGCCGATGCGGGCGATCGCCCGGCGCAACGCCCGCGCCCGCGCCCTGCTGTCGGCGCGGCTGCGAGGAAGGGGCGACGGGGCGGCGCTGGAGGAGCGTTACGCGCGCGAGCTGGCCAGGTCGCTGGGAGGCGAGCCCGAGCAGGGGCCGAACTTCGTCTTCGGCGCCTCGGGCCTCACCCTGAGCGGGCTCGCCGGAAGCTGGGAGGGCGACATCGAGTGGGAGATCGGCGACGCCGCCGGCGCCGCCGGATACAACCCGGGCCTGGTCGCCGAGACGATCGCCGCGGTTAGAACCGACCTCGACGCCCACACCGCGGCGGAGCAGGCGGTGCTCGAGAACCACGGCTACCTGCTGGCCGACGCCGCGGCGCGCGAGCGGGGCCTCACCCGCAGCGGCGGGATCGAGCCGGGCGCGCCCGATCCGCCGCACCCCGAGTGGATGAGCGAAGGGAAGGTGCGCGAGGCGCTCGCGGCCAGCTCGCGCCGGACCTCGCTCGGCCGGCTGCGGTCGCGGCGCGGGTCGATCGCGCGGGCTCCCGAGCCGGCCTCGGAGGAGCTGACCGCGCTGCTGCGGCGCCACCGGCCCCTGCTCCACTACGACTCGCTCGAGCCCTGCCGGGCGGACTCGGCGGCGACGATCTGCAGCCTGGCGGCGCCCGGCCGCTGCAATGCCCTGCACCGGGCCGACGGCGCCCTGATCGCCGCGGTCGCCCCCGGCGCCGAGCGGCCCCGGCTCAGCCTCGACTTCCTCGGCGAGACCGCCTACCCCAACGGGGAGCCGGTCGAGCGGGACGACTATCTCGACCAGTGCGGCGGCGCCCACGCGATGGACGCGATCGCCCTGCGCCGCGACCCGAACCTCCGCGACGTCGCCTACGGACGCGCCCGCCACGACGGCCAGGGACGGCTCTGGCTCCAGTACTGGCTCTTCTACTACTGGGAGGACAGGGGCCTGCTCGGGATCGAGCGGCGCGAGGGGGACTGGGAGATGGTGCAGCTGCTGCTCGGCGAGGACGGCTGGCCCGAAGCGGCCACCTTCGCCCAGCACGGCGGGGCGCGGCGCCTCGACTGGGATCAGGTCGAGCTCGCCGACTCCGGCGAGGGGCCGGCCCTGGTCGTCTATCCGGCGCGCGGCTCGCACGCGTCCCTGCCTCACCCGGGCACGCACCCGGCGTCGCTGGTCCCCGACCACAACGACGGCCTCGGCCCGCGGGTTCGACCGCGCCTGGAGCCGATCGGGGACGACGGGCCGGGCTGGGCGCTGTGGCCGGGACGCTGGGGCTCGACCCGGCGGCGCGAGAGCTTCGAGGCCGACAGCCCCCGCGGCCCGCGGGAGTGGCCGCAGTGGTGGGACCCGGCCGAGATGCACCGCGAAGCGAGGCCGTGGCGGGGGCCTGGGACACGGAGGGAAGATCGCCGCCGGCCGCCGCGGCCTTCGGTTGAGGCGCGGCGGGAGGGCGAGATCGCGGTCGTCTCGTATCGCTTCCCCAGACCGGGCAGCGGTCAGGGCGAGCCGGCGCGGATGGTCGCGGCGCCCTATGCAGGCGACCACGACGAGGCGTGCGAAGCCCGCTCGCTCGCGGTGGACGGCGAGGCGGGCTCGTTCGCGATCCCGCTTCCCTTCGGCCCGCGCTGGGAGGGGATCCGGCTCTGCACCCTCTCCAGCCGCGGCGTCGCGGGGGCGACGGTCACAGTGGACTTCGCCTAGAGAAGAGGGAGCGGGCGGGCTAGTCGCCGCGCGGACGCACGGGGTCGCGACGACGCCCGGCTCCCAGTGCGAGCGCCCCGGTCGCCGGCCGGGGAGGGCAGGTCTCCCAAGGCCGTGCGCAACGGTAGGCGCCGCCCCGGACGCCCGGACGGGCCAGAGCAAGAAAACGGACCGGCGGTGACGCTCGTCGCCTGCCTCGCGCGTAGCCTTCGCGCTAGAAGCTCGTCGCGCCACCTTCGAGACCTTCCGTCCGCTTGGCTTTCGCGGAGTCCGGTCTCTCCCGGTCGCACAGTGAACTTAGCGCGCCATTCCGAGCCGCGCTAGGGGGTCAACCCGGACGTTCCCGCAAAGTCCGTGATAAGGGCTGACTCAGCGGCGCAGCCTCGCCAGGACCGTTGCGGCGAGGGCGGCTCGGTAAGCCGCGTAGGGCCACAGCGCGCGGTCGCGCTCGACCTGGCGGATCAGGCCCTGGGAGGCGAGGGTGGAGACGAAGGAAGCGGTCGCGCCTACCGCAAGGGAGCGGCGCAGCTCGGGCGTGGTGCCGCGTCGCGCCAGGCGCACTCCCTTCAATGCGGTCGCGCCGACGATGATCGGCAGCGCCACGGTGCGCGAGAGCAGGTTCGCCTGGTCGCGGGAGAAGCGGCGCCAGCGCGCCGCCGCCAGGGTGACGCCGTTGCGGGAGACGCCGGGCGCCAGCGCCGCCGCCTGCGCGATCCCCAGCGCCAGGCCGTCCGCCGGGGTGGCGTCGCCCCGACCCCGCGCCTGGGGCCTTGTGTCGGCGACGAGCATCGCCGCGGCGCCGGCCAGCAGCCCGTAGGCGGTCGCCCGCGGGCCCCCGAGCCGCCGCTCGATCGGCCGCTCCAGCGTGTAGCCGACCGCCGCCGCGGGCAGGAAGGAGAGGGCGAGGACCAGCGCCCGGGCGCGGTCGAAGCGGCGCAGCTCCTCGGCGATCACCCGCCGCTGGCCGATCAGCAGCGCCGCGGCGGCGCCGGCGTGCAGCGCCACCTCGAAGCTCTTGCGGACCTCGGGGTCGACCGACTCCCAGTCCCAGCCCGCCAGCCAGGGCACCAGGACGATGTGGGCCGAGCTCGAGACCGGCAGCAGCTCGGCCGGGCCCTGGACGACGCCGAGCGCGATCGCCCGCCGGGTCGGGATCCCTCCCGAGCGCCGCCAAAGGCGCTTTCCTCTCGCATAGCGAGAGCTTCGCGCCACTCAGCCGACCGGGGTGCCGGTGCGCTCGGCCGTCGCCGCGCTCTCCTCGTCACCGCCACCGCGCCGGCGCTTGACCAGCAGGTAGACGACGCCGGCGACGATCGCCGCGACGACCAGGTAGTCGAGCACCTGCAGGTGGTGGCGCCAGCTTTCCCAGTTGTCGCCGACCGCGCGGCCGACCAGGGCGAAGCCGAGCACCCACGGCAGCGAGCCGAGCGCGGTGAGCCAGGTGAAGCGCCAGAACGGCATCTCGGCCACGCCGGCCGGCAGCGAGATGAAGGCGCGCACCAGCGGCAGCAGGCGGGCGAAGAAGACGGTGGCGTCGCCGTGGCGCTTGAACCAGCTGTCGACCCAGGCGAGGCGCGAGGGGCTGAGGTGGATCAGCCTGTTCTTCTCGAGCAGGTCGACGCGGCCGTAGTAACCGATCGCGTAGGTGAGCCAGGAGCCGGCCATGTTCCCGGCCAAGCCGGCGAGGGTGACCCCGATCAGGGTCTGGTCTCCGTTGGAGACGCTGAAGCCGGCGAACAGCATCACCGCCTCGCTGGGGATCGGGATGCAGGCGCTGCCGGCGGCCATCAGCAGGAAGACTCCGGCGAGGCCCGTGCTTTCGATCGTGTTGACGCAGAAGTCAACAATCGGCCCAGTCAGGTCGGCGGAGGGGAGTGGCACCAGCCGGACATCGTAAACTCATTCGGTCTCATGGGCCGGTTGAACCACCCCGTCTACCGCAACCGGATGCTTCAGGTGTCGGCCGACGCCGTGCTCATCACGCTGGCCTTCTACCTCGCCTTCCAGCTTCGCTTCCTCGACGATCCGCGCGGGCTGCCGCACCGTTATGAGGTGCTGTTCGCGCAGTCGGTGGGGATCGTCGTCGTCGGCAAGCTGGCCGTCTTCGCCGCCTTCGGCCTGTACCAAAAGTGGTGGCGCTACGTCAGCGGCCGCGACTTCCTGCTGATCTTCCGCGCCGTCGCCGTCGCCAGCGCGATCCTCGTCGTCTTCTTCGCCGTCGCCCGGCCGTTCGCCCACACGCTGCCCCGCTCGGTCGAGGTGATGGATTTCGTCCTCACGATGATGCTGATCGCCGGCGCACGGCTGGCGGTGCGGCTGATCGTCGAACGGCCGACCCGCGGGGCGCGCCTGCCCAAGCACGAGGTGCTGGTGGTCGGCGCCGGCTCCGGCGGCCAGATGGTGGTCCGCGAGCTGCAGCTCAACCCCAACCTCGGCGCCACCGCGATCGGCTTCGTCGACGACGACCCGCGCAAGCGCGGCATGCGGATGCTGGGGCTGAAGGTGCTCGGCTCGACCGAGCAGATCGCCGCGATCCTCGACGAGGCCGATCCGGACGAGGTGGTGATCGCGATCCCCTCGGCGCCGGGCACCCTGCGCGGCAAGGTGGTCGCCGCCTGCCGCGAGCGCGAGATCCGCGTCCGCACCCTCCCCACCGTGTTCGAGCTGCTGCGCGGCGGCGTCCAGCTCAACCGTCAGCTGCGCGAGGTCCAGGTCGAGGACGTGCTCGGCCGCGAGCCGATCGTCCGCGAGCTCGACCGCGTCGGCGCCTACCTGCGCGACCGCATCGTCCTCGTCACCGGCGCCGGCGGCTCGATCGGCTGCGAGCTCTGCCGCCAGATCGCCCAGGTGAAGCCGCGCCTGCTGGTGATGCTCGACCACGCCGAGGACAACCTCTTCGAGATCGACCGCGAGATGGTCGAGCTGCGCCACTGCAGCAACGTCGAGTCGGTGCTCGCCGACTGCAAGGAGCCGCACCGGATGCTGGAGGTGATGCAGCGCTTCAAGCCGGGGGTCGTCTTCCACGCCGCCGCCTACAAGCACGTGCCGCTGATGGAGGCGAACCCGCTCGAGGCCGTCCGCAACAACGCGATCGCCACCCGGGTCACGGCCGAGACCGCCGCCGCCTCCGAGGTCGAGCGCTTCGTCCTGATCTCGACCGACAAGGCGGTGAACCCGAAGACCGTGATGGGCGCCTCGAAGGCGATGGCCGAGTGGATCGTCGAGGCCGCCGGGCTCAAGCACCCCGGCACCCGCTTCGCCTCGGTTCGCTTCGGCAACGTGCTCGCCTCCTCGGGCAGCGTGGTGCCGATCTTCCGCAACCAGATCGAGCGGGGCGGGCCGGTCACCGTCACCCACCCGGAGATGACGCGGTACTTCATGACGATCCCGGAGGCGGTGCAGCTGGTGATCCGGGCCGGCGACATCGGCGCCGGCCGGGGCGAGGTCTTCGTCCTCGACATGGGCGAGCCGGTGAAGATCGTCGACCTCGCCCACAACATGATCCACCTCGCGGGCTATGAGCCCGAACGCGACATCGCGGTCGAGTTCACCCAGCCGCGGCCGGGGGAGAAGCTGCACGAGGAGCTGTTCGGCTCCGATGAGCGGGCGCAGCCGACCGCGGCGCGGCGGATCAACCGCGCGGTGCGCGAGCGCCAGCTCGACGCCGAGTGGGTCGAGTCGACGCTGAACTCGCTGGAACACCTGGTGATGGCCGGCGATGAGGCTAATTTGGGCGAGCGGGTGGTGGAGCTGATCGCCGCACCGGGCGGCGATGCGGCGGTCGTCCACGACAAGTAGCCTCTCGCGGCCCCCTTGCTGAAGCTGATCGAACAAATCGGCTCCTTCGCCGGGCTTGCCGCCTTCATCGGGCTCGCCGTCTTCGCCCTGCTCTCCTTCGCGCACGGGCGCGACATCCGCCGGCTGCGCGAATGGGCCGGATCGGCGCCGGAGCGGGATACCGAGCGCAAGGAGCAGACCTCGACGATCGCCGCGCAGCGCGCCGAGGAGCTGCGGCGGCTGGAGGAGAGCCGCACCGCCGAGCGCGAGGCGATCGAGCAACGGGAGGAGCGGCGGCGCCGGCGCGAGGCCGGCCTGCCCGAGCTGACCCGCGGCGAGCGGGTGCGGCAAAGCATGTCGGGCTGGGGCGAGCGCCTGGCCGAGCCCCGCTACCTCGTCGGCCTGTTCATCGTCATGGCGCTGATCGCCGGCGGCGTGGTCTACGCCGTCCTCGGCGGGTCGGACGAAAGCGGCGGCGGGGGCGGCAAGCAGGCCTCGGCGAAGACGAAGCCGAGCGAAGTCGAGGTGACGGTCCTGAACGGGACCGCCGTTCCCGGCCTCGCCGCCACCTACGGCGACAAGGTCGAGGGCAAGGGGTTCAGGCTCGGCGCGGTCACCAACAGCAGCTCGAGCTACTCCGAAAGCGTCGTCATGTTCACGTCGGGCCACGCGCCGGAAGCGCGGCAGGTCGCGAAGCAGCTGGGGATCTCGAAGCTGCAGCCGATGACGGGTGAAATCGAATCCGTCGCGGCCGGCGCGAAGGTCGCGGTGATCGTCGGCGAGGACAATGCCGCGGCGTCGGGTTAACGCCGCGGCCGTCGTCTTCGCGCTGCTCGTAATCGCCACGGTCGCCGCCTTCGCCTGGGCGCAGCGGCTGAAGCGCGACCCGCTCGTCCTCGACCGGGTCAGCTACGTCGGCGTCCCGCGCCTGCACCCGAAGGCGGCGCCGGTGCACAGCTTCACTCCGAACGGCGACTGCCGCTACGACAAGGTCCGGATCCGCTTCCGGGTCACCCAGTCCGACGACGCCACCGTCCAGGTGGTGAAGCCCGGCGGGCGCGTCGTGATCACGCTCGCCCGCGAGGAGTTCCTCAAGCGGTACCACTTCTTCACCTACTTCTGGGACGGGCGCACGCGCGAAGACGGGATCGCGCCGGCGGGCCGCTACAAGCTGCGGGTGAAGCTGCTCGGGCAGGAGCGGACCCTGGTCCCGCCCGGGTCGATCCGCGTCCACCACGCTCCCCGCCAGGCCCGGGGCGAGTGCGCGCACCAGCCGAGGCGCTCGCCTTGAGCGACCTTCTGGCGAGCGCCGGCGTCGTCATCGCCGCCGGCGCCAGCGCCGCTTCGATCCTGCTGGGGCCGGGACGCCTTCGCTCGGGGGCGATGCTGCTGGCGATCGTCCTCTGCCCGATCCTGATCCTGGGGGATCAGTGGCATACGCATCAGATCGTCGATCTGCGGCACAGCACGGGGCGCATCGTCGGGCTGCTGGTCATCGGAGCGGGCGTCACCGCCGTGCTTGGCTTCGTCTTTCGGCGCTGGCCGATCCTTATCCCGCTGACGATCATCGCGGCGCTGCCGTTTCGGATTCCCCTTCACTCGGGAGGCGATACCGCGAACCTGTTGGTTCCGCTGTACCTCGTTATTGCCGCGGGCGTGGTTGCTGTGGCAGCGAGGGACTGGCGGTTCCGGCCGGCGGGTCCTGTCGCCGCAGGGACTGAGGAGCCCCGGCCGGCGGGTCCTGTCGCCGCAGGGGACCCCCCACCCCCTCCGGTAGCTAAAGCTTCCTCGGGGGTGGGCCCCCCTACGGCGCCACCCGCCGGAGGAGCCGCTGCAGTTTGGCTGCCCAGGGTTCTGGCCGCGGTGGTGGTTCTGTATGGAGTCCAGACGCTGTACTCGGGCGACTTCTCGAAGGGGCTTCAGAACGTTTGCTTCTTCTTGGTGCCGTTTACGGTCGCGTACGGGTTGCTCCGGGAGGTCGGGTGGGACAAACGACTGCTGAAGTGGGCGCTTGTTGTCGTGGCGGCGGAGGCCGTCGCGTTCGTGCTGATCGGGAGCGTGGAGTACGTGACCAGGAGTTTGTTTTGGAACGACCAGGTGATTCGGTCGAATGAATTTCACACTTATTTCAGAGTGAACTCGGTGTTCTGGGACCCGAATGTGTATGGGCGGTACCTGGCGCTGGTGATCGTGATGGCGATGGCGGCGCTGTTGTGGGTCAGGGAGCGGCGGGCTTTTGCTGTGCTCACGCTGCTCGTTGCCGTGCTGTGGATCGGGCTGGCGCAGACCTTCTCCCAGTCCAGCTTCATCGCGTTACTTGCAGGACTGGCTGTTCTCGCCGCGTTGCGCTGGAGTTGGAGGTGGACCCTGGCCGCTGTGTCCATTGGCGCGGTCGGCGCGATCTTCGTCGTCCTCCTCGTCGGCGGCTCCGGAAAGGTGCGGCTCAACGTCGACACCAGCGGGCGCGCCAATCTCGTCTCCGGGGGGCTCGATCTGTTCTCCGAACGGCCGATCCAGGGCTACGGCTCGGGCTCCTTCCAGCACGCCTACCGCGACCACGCCGCCAACAAGGACGTCCCGGTCTCCGTCTCCCACACCGAGCCCGTGACCGTCGCCGCCGAGCAGGGCCTCCCAGGGCTTGTGCTCTATGCCGCATTGATTGTGCTCGCGCTGGGGGTGATGGCGTCTGGCCTGTTCGCCTCTCGCGCGGGTGGCATTGGGGAAGGGGGGGTCGAGGACGACCCCGCCCGCAGCGCCCCCCCTTCCCCAATGACAGGACCCGCGCGCCAGGCGGTCCTCGCAGCCTTCGTCGCCCTCCTGGTCCACACGCTGGCCTACGCGGGCTTCTTCGAGGACCCGATCGCCTGGGTCCTGCTGGCGATCGGCGCATCGCTTGCGGCGACGGCCGCCCCGGTGGTCCGCCAGCCCGCGTAGGGTCGGGCCGTGTCGGGTTACCTCCGCCGCCTCGCGACGACCGGCGCCGCCTACACCGCGGCCAGCATCCTCTCGAAGGTCATCGCGGTCGCCCTGCTGCCGCTCTACACGCGGTACCTGACCACCGCGGACTACGGCGCCGCCGAGGTGATGTTCGCGGCCGTGGTCTCGGCCAGCATCGTCGTCCGGCTCGGCCTGATCGAGGCGCTGCTGCGCTTCTACTACCGTGACGGCGAGGATCCCGCCCGCGTCGTCTCCAGCTCCTTCGCCGCCCTCTTCTGGCTCTCCACCGCGGCGGCGCTGCTCGCCCTCCCCTTCGCCAGGCCGATCTCCGAAGCGCTCCTCAACGAACCCGCCGCCGACCTGGCGCGGATCTCGATCGGCGGGCTCTGGGTGCTGACCATGTTCGAGTTCATGCTCACCCTGTTCCGGCTCGAGGAGCGGGCGCGGGCCTTCTTCCTCACCACCCTGCTCAACGTGCTGGCGACGATCGGCCTCACCGTCGTCCTCGTCGTCGGCGCCGGCGAGGGAGCCCGCGGCCTGCTGCTCGGCAGCTACGCGGCCGGCGGCGCCTTCGTGCTCGGCCTGATCGCCCTGCAGCGGCGGCGCCTCTCGCTGCGCTTCGACCCGGCGCTGATCCGCCGCCTGCTGCGCTTCGGCCTGCCGACAATGCCCGCCGAGGTCTCCCTCTACGCGCTCAACTTCGTCGACCGGATCATCATCGTCCGCTCCGCCGGCCTGGCGGAGGCGGGCCTCTACTCGCTGGCGGTCAAGTTCGCGCAGGCGGTCAACGTGCTGGTCCGCGGCTTCCAGCTCGCCTGGCCGCCGCTCGCCTACTCGATCCGCGACGACGGCGAGGCGCGCCGCGCCTACGCAACGGTGGTCACCCTCTTCGTCGCCGGCTGCGCCTTCGTCGTCACCGGCATGTGGCTGCTGTCGCGCTGGATCGTCCGCGCCCTCGCCGCGCCCGAATTCTTCGGCTCCTACAAGGCGATCGGCCTGATCTCCACCGCCGTCACCCTCTACGCGCTCTACATGGTGCTGGTGGTGATCCTCGGCCGCACCGGTCGCACCGAGCTCAACCTCCCGGCGGCGATCGGCGCCCTCGCCGCCAACGTCGTCCTCAACCTGATCCTGGTGCCGCCGCTGGGGATCGTCGGCGCCGGGATCGCCCTCGTCGCCTCCTACCTGGTCGTGCTGGCGCTGATGTACGGGCTCACCCAGCGGCTCTTCCCGGTCCCCTACGAATGGGGCCGTCTCGCCCGGGTCGTCCTCACCTCGGCGGTGCTGGTCGGAGCCGGCGAGCTGCTGCTGCCGACCGCCGGCTTCGCCGGCCTGCTCGGGCGCTGCGCCCTCCTCGCCGCCTACCCTCTCGCCCTCCTCGCCAGCGGCTTCTTCACCCCCGACGAGCGCGCCTGGCTCTCCCGCCTCCGCCACCCCGCGACCCTCGCCGACCGCCTCCGAGCCCTGCGCGCCGAACCCGCCGCCGTCGACGGCCACATCCCCGAGGCCTACGAGGCGGAGATCCTCGACGAAGACGCGCGTCTTTAGTCACCTGAGTCACCCATACGTATGACTTTTCTCTTCACGATCGGGGTGTGCCCCGAATCAGCGAATTCCAAGGGATCGTGATCACGATGTATCCCAACGAGCACCCACCTCCTCATTTCCACACGAGGCATGGAGGCAGCAGAGCGGTGTGTGCAATCGCAACGGGAGAAGTGCTCGGCGGGGCGCTGCCGAAGCCGCAACGCCGCCTCGTGCGACAATGGGCCCTCGAACATCGTCATGAGCTCGAGCTCAACTGGGCTCTGATTGAAAGCGAACAGCAGCCAATCGCGATAGGACCGTTTCGATGATCGGACCCTTCGAACCCGCAGAGGTGACGGACGTTGAGCCCCTCGATGGGCTTTGGATTCGCGTGACCTTCTCCGACGGTGCGATTATGGACATCGGCCTCGAGCCTGTGCTGGGAGACAACCTAGGGATCTTCAGGCGGGTTGTGGAGGACCGCGCGTTTTTTCAGCAGGTTCGCGTAAGTCCCGAGGGAGTGGTCGAATGGCCCGGGGAACTGGATCTCGACGCTGACGTTATGTACGGCAGATTCAAACCCGCCTCTGGCAAGGACTACGAGCGACGCATCGTCAGGGGACCCGCCGCCTCAGCCGCCTGAGCGCCCCGCTTTGTCCCTCAGGGATTCGCCGCGGCTTGGGAGCAGGGCCTGGCGGGCATGGGCCCAGTGGACGCGGGCCGGTTGGTTGGGGAGGACGGTCGCGGCGAGGGCGCGGAGGGCGTAGGACCAAGCGGTGAGGACGCGCACGGCGAGCGCGGGCGCCCGGCCGTGGTGCTTTCGCATGTAGAGGTTGCGGTTGCGGTGGAATTCGACGATCCGCGGCAGGCCCCTGGCGAGGTCGGTGGAGAGCTGATCGTGATGGACGGCCTCGGCGCCGGGGACGAAGAGCGAGTGCCAGCCGGCGTCGGCGAGCCGCTTCGCGAAGTCGCACTCGTCGTAGTAGACGAAGAAGTCGGGGTCGAGGTAGCCGATCTCGGCGGCCGCCTGCCGCCGCACCATCAGCGCGCTCGACTGCGCCCAGTCGACCCGCCGCGTCTCTCCTCCCCTGCTCTGCACGGTCAGCCGGCGGTGCAGGAAGAGCGCCCCCGCCAGCGCCGTGCCGACTCCCGGGAAGCGCCAGGCGCAGGGGACCGGTCGGCCCGCCGAGTCGAGCAGCCGCGGCCCCGCCGCCGCCGCTTTCGGGTCGGCGTCGAGAGCGGCGAGCAGCGCCGCCGCCGCGCCCTCGCGCAGCTCGGAGTCCTCGTTCAGAAGTAGGCAGTAGCGGCCGCTCGCCTCGCGCAGCAGGGTCGAGTCGTTCTCCGCCTTGCCGGTCCGCCGCTCCAGCGCGATCAGGCGGATCCCGCCGCCGAGCGCCTGCACCGCCTCCGCCGAGCCGTCCTCGGAGGCGTTGTCGAGCACCAGCACCTCGCGCTCGACCCCGATCGGGTGGGTGCGCTCGATCGCGGCCAGGCAGGCGAGCAGGTGCTCGCGGCCGTTCGTGTTCACAACGCAGTAGGACAGCGTGGGCGGCAAGCGGGTCACGATAATCCCCAGCGCCCGATGCGAGTGCAGCTCGTCGACCCCTCGGCGTTCACGCCGCCCTACGACCGCGCGCTCGCGGGGGCGCTGGCTCGGGCCGGGGCCGAGGTCGAGCTGCTGACCTCCCGGTTCCTCTACGGGCCGGTCCCGCCGGCCGAGGGCTACCGGGTGGAGGAGCGCTTCTACCGGCGCAGCGCCCGCCGCGGCCTCGAGGCGCCCGGCCGCCTCCCCTTCAAGCTCGCCGAGCACCTCGGCGACATGCTGCGCTTCCGCCGCGAGGCAGCCGCCGACGTCGTCCACTACCAGTGGCTGACCGTGCCCAGGCTCGACGTCCACCTGCTGCCTCCCGTGCGGCCGCGGGTGATGACCGCCCACTACATCGTGCCGCCGCGCCCGAGCCGCCGCCGGCTCGCCTCGGCCCGCGCCGTGTTCGGCCGCATGGACGCGGTCATTGCCCATTCCGAGCACAGCGCCGAGCGGCTGCGAGAGGAGGTCGGGCTCGACCCTTCGCGGGTCCGCGTCGTCCCCCACGGCGCCTTCGACTACCTGACCCGGCTGCCGGAGGAGAAGCCGCTGCCGGAGGAGCTCGCGGGCGCCGAGGGGCCGGTCGTCCTCTCCTTCGGCCTGCTGCGCCCCTACAAGGGGATCGAGGTCCTGCTCGAGGCCTTCGCCCAGGTCGAGGAGGCCGAGCTGTGGATCGTCGGCAACCCGCGGATGGATATCGAGCCGCTGCGCCGCCTCGCCGCCGCGGCGCGGGGCCGGGTCCGCCTCGTCACCCGCTTCGTCGAGGACGCCGAGATCCCGGCGATCTTCCGCCGCGCCGACGTCCTCGCGCTCCCCTACCTCGACGCCGAGCACTCCGGCGTCCTCTACACCGGCCTGGCCTTCGCCAAGCCGATGGTCCTCAGCGCGGTAGGCGGCTTCCCGGAGGTAGCCGAGACCGGCGCAGCGCGCCTGGTTCCCCCCGGAGACCCCAACGCCCTCGCCAACACCCTCACAGACCTAGTCAGCAACGAATCGGCCCGCACCGAACTCTCCGCAGCCGCAGCCAGCGCCGCGGCCGGCCCCTACTCCTGGGACGAGTCAGCCCACCGCACCCTGGCCCTATACGAGGATCTCCTGGAAACGCGCCCATGACCGCCGTCGAAATCCTCTTCTGGTTCTGCGTAGCCCTGATCCTCTACACCCACGCCGGCTACCCACTGGCGCTCTTCCTGCTGGTCCATCTGCGACCTCCCTCGGCGGGTGGCGCCGTAGGGGGGCCCACCCCCGAGGAAGCTTTAGCTACCGGAGGGGGTGGGGGGTCCTCTGCGGCGACAGGACCCGCCGCCGGAGCTCCTTCAGTCACCCTAATCATCCCCGCCTACGACGAGGAGCAGGTGATCGCCGCCAAGGTCCACAACGCGCTCGCGCTCGACTACCCCCGCGACCGCCTCGAGGTGATCGTCGCCTCCGACGGCTCCACCGACGCCACCGCCGAACGCGCCCGGGCCGCCGGCGCCGACCTCGTGCTGGAGCTGCCCCGCGGCGGCAAGGTCGCCGCGCTCAACGCCGCCGCCGAGCGGGCGGGCGGCGATCTGCTCGCCTTCTCCGACGCCAACAGCCTCTGGTCGCCGGACGCCCTGCGCCGCCTGGTCGAGCCGTTCGCCGACCCGGGCGTCGGCTACGTCTGCGGCCAGGTCCGCTTCCTCGACGCCGGCGGCGGCAACCTCGAGGGGGCCTACTGGCGCTACGAGATGCGGGTGCGGGAGATGGAGTCGGCGCTCGGCGGGATCACCGCCGGCAACGGCGCGATCTACGCGGTCCGCGCCGACGCCTACGTCCCGCTCGCCCCCTCCGGCAGCCACGACCTCTCCTTCCCCTTCGAGCTGGCGAGGCGCGGCCTGCGCTCGCTGTACGTGCCCTCGGCGCGGGCGGAGGAGAAGATGGTGCCGACCATGGAGGGCGAGTTCGCCCGCAAACGCCGGATGATGGTCGGGCTCTGGGACATCGTCGTCGGCGAAGGGATGCTCTCGCCGCGCGGCTACTCGCCGCTGTTCGCCTTCGAGCTGGCCTCGCACCGGCTGCTGCGCTACCTCAGCCCGCTCTTCCACCTGCTCGCCCTCGCCGCCAACGTCGCGCTGCTCGGCCGCGGCTGGGTCTACGCGGCGACCCTCGCGATCCAGCTGGCGCTGCTCGCCGCCGCCCTGCTCGGCCGCTGGCTGCCGCTGGCGCCGCTGCGCGTGGCCCGCTACTACGTGATGACGACCGCCTCGATCGCCGCCGGCCTCTGGGACCGCGCCCGCCACGGCGCGCCCGGGCGCTGGGAGAAGGCGGCGGGAACCCGATGACGCCTGTGGGCGGCGCATATCGGTAGCGATGCCCAGAGTCTTCGACATCCTTCTTGCCGCGATCGCGCTTGTATTGCTGTCGCCGTTCCTGCTCGTCGCGGCGATCGCGATCAGGCTCGGCGGCCCCGGCCCGGTCCTCTACCGCCAGCGCCGGGTCGGCCTCGGCGGGCGCGAGTTCGAGATGCTGAAGCTGCGGACGATGGTCGAGGGCTCGGACCCGGTCGGCGTCGGCACCGTCGTCACCCGCGACGACCCGCGGGTCACCCGCGCCGGTCGCGTCCTCCGCCGCACCTCGCTCGACGAGGTCCCCAACCTGCTCAACGTGCTGCGCGGCGAGATGGCGATCGTCGGGCCGCGGCCGACCATCCCCGCCCAGGTCGACGACTACACGCCGCGACAGCGCCGTCGCCACGAGGTGCTGCCCGGGATCACCGGCTGGGCCCAGGTGCGCGGGCGGGCCGGGGTCCCCTGGGAGGAGCGGATCGAGCTCGACCTCTGGTACGTCGAGCACCGCAGCTTCGCCCTCGACCTCCGCATCCTGCTCGAGACCGTCGGCCACGTCCTCAGCGGCCGCGGCCTCGCGCCGGACTAGGGTTCGCATATGAGCCAGGGGCCAGAGGTCAGCCTGCGGCGGTTCGAGCCCGGGGACGCGGCGGCGGTGCACCGCTGGTTCAACAACCCCGAGGCGACGAAGACGCTGATGGAGCGGCGCGAGGGCTTCTCACCTGAGCAGGCCGAGGCCTGGACCCGCCGGGCGATGGACGATTCCGGCGAGGACCGCAAGTTCGCGATCGTGGTCGAGGGCCACGCGGAGCCGGTCGGCTTCACGGCGCTCTACGGGCTCTTCCGCCAGACGGCGCCGGAGCTGGGGGCGCTGATCGGCGACGAAGTGCGCGGCAAGGGCGTGGGCCGCCGCGCCGAGGCGCTGACGATCGCCAGGGCCTTCGACGAGTACGGCGCCCACCGCGTCTACGGCCGCATCCCCGCCCGCAACGAGGTGGCGAAGAAGACGGTCGCCAGCCTCGGCTGGAAGCACGAGGGGACGATGCGCGGCCACCTGCGCCGGGACGGCGCCCCGGCGGACGACTGCGAGGTCTGGGGCGTGCTCCCGGACGAGTTCCGCGCCGCCGCGGCGGACATCCTGCCGTGAGCGGGAAGAGGGGGCGCGCCGAGCTGCTCGAGGACCGCGGCGAGGCGGCCGCGGGTGAGGAGTTCTTCCGCAGCCGCCCCTTCCTCGACGCCGAGGGAGTCACCCACACCCTGCGGATCGAGGCCGGCGGCACCGAGCTGCTGGCGCCGCTGATCGTCCGCGAGATCCCCGGCACCGAGCACCGCGACGCGATCTCCCCCTACGGCTACCCGGGCCTCGTCCCCCCCTCTGGCGTTCGTCCTTTATCGGGAATAGCCCGACAAAGGACGAACGCCGCTTCTCAGGCTGGGATCAACCCGGGCGGGATCGACTTCTCAGAAACCGGCCTGGTCAGCATCTTCCTGCGCCACCGGCTCGGGCCGCCGCCGCTGACGGGGACGACCGAGCGCAACGTCGTCCAGATCGCCGACCCGGCCCTGACGCCGAAGAGCCGGCCGACCGACCGCCGCCAGATCCGCCGCAACGCCGAAGCCGGCTATGAGCTGTGGCTCGTCCCCGGTCCCGAGACCGCCGCCTCGCAACGGGCCGCCTTCCTCGACGTCTACGAGCAGACGATGCGCCGCGCCAGCGCCGCCGAGCGCTACTTCTTCGGCGCCGGCTACTTCGACCGCGTGCTCGAAGCCGAGCGCGCCTGGCTCGCCCTCGCGGAGGCGCCGGACGGCTCGATCGCCGCCGCCTCGATCGCCGCCGCCAGCGACGGCTACCTCCACTACCACCTCAGCGGCAGCGCCGACTCGCGGCTCGGCGACTCGCCGATGAAGAACGTCGTCGCGGCCCTGGCCGGCCTCTCCGCCGACCTCGGCCTGCCGCTCAACCTCGGCGGCGGCATCGCGCCCGGCGACGCGCTGGAGGAGTTCAAGCGCGGCTTCGCCAACCGCACCGAGGCCTGGCGCACCTCCGAGATCGTCTGCGAGCGGGAGGCATACGCGCGCCTGAGCGCCGGTCGCCAGCCCGGCGGCTTCTTCCCCGCCTACCGGACCCCGTAGCGCTATCCGCCACCCAGCGTCGGCGCGGCGGGAGTCGGCCCGGTGAACGTGAACCCTCGCACCGGCTCGCCCCCGTACCGCCCCCAGGTTTCTTTGCCGAAGTCGCGGATCGCGTCGAGCGTGATCGCGCCCTTGTAGTCGTGGCAGCCGATCAGGTTGGTCCAGGTCGTCGCCGCCACCTTGAAGGGCATCTTGGTGTTGGGGAAGAGCAGCGTCGCCCCGTACATCGTGTCGTAGACCCCCTTCAGCGCCAGCTGGTCTTTTTCGGGCAGCTTCGGCGAGTACTGGATCTCCATCCGCCCGTGCTCGAGCGAGTGGACGAAGTCGATTTCCTTCGGCATTTCGGAGTAGGCGCCGTCGGCTTGCTGGTAGGGAGGCTGGACGTGCGCCCCGGAGGTCGGCGGGTTGGTTTCGTATTTCGGCGTCGGCGATTCGGGCGAGATGTGTTCGTGGCCCTCGTCTTTGAGATGCAGCCGAAGCTCGCAGCCGGCTTTCTTCGCGGCGACCTTGAGGTTCGTGACCTTGACCGCGGCCGGTGGCGTGCCTTCCCGTTCGTCCGGAGTGATCCCGTTGGTCGAGCCGATGGAGGCGTTGAGGTTGATGTGGGCGTCTCCGCTGGCCGAGCTGCCTCCGCCGCTGGCGATGACGATGATCACGACCGCGACGACGAGCACCGCGACCGCCGCCACCGAGTAGCCGACGACCAGCCTCGTGCGGCCCGAGCGCACGTCCTCCTTTTCGGCCGCTTCGCGTTCCTCGCGCAGCCGTTCCCTCTTTTCGCGGTCGCCCTTTCCCATCGCCCGGGAGCTTACTCAGTTCGTGCTGCGCGATAGCGAGGCGGCGTCCCCCCGCACCCGCTCCCACGGCCGCGACGCCCGCAGCGCGCCCAGCACCGCGCGCGTCGCCGGCGCCCTGTTGAGCGCGTAGAAATGGATGCCCGGCGCCCCCGCGATCAGCAGCTCGGCGCACTGCTGCGCGGCGAACGCGACCCCGAGCTCGAACTCGCGCTGGGGGTCCTCGCCCGCGGCCGCGAAGGCCGCCTGCAGCGGAGCCGGGATCGAGGCGTCGCAGAGCTCGCAGATCCGCTTCGTCTGGGCGAAGCTCGCGACCGGGATCACCCCGGCGAGGATCGGCACGTCGATCCCCCGCTCGCGCGCCGCTCTCACGAAGTCGAAGTAGACCTGGTTGTCGAAGAAGAGCTGGGTGATGAGGAAGCGCGCGCCGGCTTCCACCTTCGTCTTCAGGTAGCTGAGGTCGGTCTCGAGGTCGGGCGCCTCGGGGTGCACCTCCGGAAAGCAGGCGCCGCCGATCGAGAAGTCCCAGCCCTCGCCGATGAAGCCGGCCAGCTCGGCGGCGCTGCCGAGGCCGCCCTCGGGCTGGACGAAGTCCTCCTGCCCGCGCGGGGGGTCGCCCCGCAGGGCGAACACGTTCTCGATCCCGGCCGCCGCGATCCGGTCGAGGGTCGCGGCGAGGCCGTCTCTGGTCTCGCCGACGCAGCTGAGGTGGGCCATCGTCTCGAATCCCATGTCGTCCTTCAGCGCTTTGGTGATCTCGACCGTGCCCTCGCGGGTCGAGCCGCCGGCGCCGTAGGTGACCGATACGAAGTCCGGCTCCAGCGGCCGCAGCTCGCGCGCGGTCGCGTAGAGCTGCTCGGTCGCCTCCTCGGTCCTGGGCGGGAAGAACTCGACCGAGAAGGTCGGCCGCCTCGCCGCGATCAGCTCGTCGATTCGCATCCGGTGAGGGTAGCTGCACCCGACCTGCCGAGGCGGTTGAAAGAATCGACTGAATGAGCGACGCATACGCCAAGGCGGGGGTCGACCAGGGAGCGGCGGACTCCGCGGTCGCGGGCCTGGTGCGGGCGCTGGGGGCGATCGAGCTCGGGCGCCCCTCGCTGCAGGTGCCCCTGCCCGGCCACTACGCGAGCGTGATCCGGATCGACGAGCGGACCGGGATCGCGCTCTCCACCGACGGGGTCGGGACGAAGCTGCTGGTCGCCGAGGAGCTGGGGCGCTTCGACACGATCGGGATCGACTGCGTGGCGATGAACGTCAACGACGTGATCTGCGTCGGCGCCGAGCCGCTGGCGATGCTCGACTACATCGCGATCGACCGCGCCGACCCCGAGGTCTGCGAGCAGGTCGGCGCCGGCCTCGCCCGCGGGGCCGAGCTGGCCGGGATCGAGATCCCAGGCGGCGAGCTGGCCCAGCTCGGGGAGATGGTTCGCGGCGTCGACGTCTCCGGCGCCTGCTTCGGCACCGTCGCGCTCGAGGAGATCGTCGACGGCTCCGCGGTCGAGCCCGGCGACGCGGTGATCGGCCTCCCCTCCTCGGGACTGCACTCGAACGGCTACACCCTCGCCCGTTCCGCGCTCGCGGGAATCCCGCTCGGCGACGAGCGGCTCGGCCGGCCGCTGGGCGAGGTGCTGCTGGAGCCGACCGAGATCTACGTCAAGCCGATCCTCGAGCTGCTGCGCTCGAAGGTCGAGGTGCGCGGCCTCGCCCACATCACCTCCGGCGGGCTGGGCAACCTGCTGCGGCTGGCAGCGGAGGTCGGCTACGAAATCGACGACCCGCTCCCTGTCCCCTCGATCTTCGCCCTGATCCAGGAGCGCGGAGGCGTTTCCGAGGAGGAGATGCGCGACGTCTTCAACATGGGCTGCGGCTTCTGCGTCGTCATCCCGCCGGCCGACGAAGCCGCGGCGCTGGAGCTCCTCCGCGCCCACCACCCCGCCACGAAGCGCATCGGCCGGGCCATCGATGGCCCGCCGCGGATCGAGCGTTAGGGACCCTGCCACCGACCGCCCAAGAGCAGGCGGGATCGGGGCGGTAGCGAACCTCTACCGGGACGTGCCCGACAATATGCACAGCTAGATGGACCAGCGCGCGACCAGCTCGCAGATGATCGGCACCGTGCTCTCCGGCCGCTACCGGCTGGAGGCGAAGCTCGGCAGCGGCGGGATGTCCACCGTCTACCTCGCCCGCGACGCCACGCTCGACCGGCCGGTGGCGGTGAAGGTGATGCACCGGGAGATGTCCGAGCAGGAGGACCAGCTCGAACGCTTCCGCCAGGAGGCGCGCGCGGTCGCCAAGCTCTCGCACCCCAACGTGGTCACGGTGATCGACGCCGGCGAGGACGGCGGCTATCCCTACATCGTCTTCGAATACGTCGAAGGGGAGACGCTGAAGCAGCGGATCGCCCGGGTCGGGACGCTCGACACCCAGGAGGCGCTGGCCTACGCGATCGAGATCGGCCGCGGGCTCACCGTCGCCCACGCCCGCCACATGGTCCACCGCGACATCAAGCCGCAGAACGTGCTGATCGACAACGAGGGACGGGCGAAGCTGACCGACTTCGGCATCTCCCGCCAGCTCGAGCAGGACGGGATGACCGCCACCGGCCGCGTGCTCGGCACCACCGACTACGTCGCCCCCGAGCAGGCGATGGGGCGGGGGGCCGACCAGCGCTCCGACGTCTACTCGCTCGGCGTCGTCCTCTACGAGATGCTGACCGGCCAGGTCCCGTTCCAGGCCGACAGCCAGGTCGGGGTGGCGATGAAGCACGTCAACGAGGAGCTGCCCGACGTGCAGCTGCGCCGCCCGGAGATCTCGGCCGCGACGGCGCTGGTGGTCGAGCGGGCCACCGCCAAGGACCCGGCGCGCCGCTACCAGGACGTCGGCGAGATGATCGACGACCTCTCCACCGCGCTCGAAGTGGAGGTTGCGCGGGCGGGGAGCACGACCGGCGAGGCGACCAGCGTGCTGGAGGCGGTGCCGCCGCCGAAGCGCAAGCTCACCGGCCGGGCGAGGTGGTCGTGGGCGGCGATCGCGCTGCTGGTGCTGATCGCCGGGGGGGCGCTTGCGGCCGTCGAGCTGATCTCCAGCGGCAAGGTCGGCGGAGGGGGAGAGAAGACCGGCGGCAAGGAGGTGAAACTCGCCTCGGCGACCGACTACGACCCGCAGGGCGACGGCGAAGAGGACTCGAGCGAGATCGGCCTCACGGTCGACGGCAACCCGACCGGGACCTCCTGGAGCACCGAGCACTACGACACCCCCACCTTCGCCGGCACCAAGACCGGGCCCGACCCCGGCGTCGGCCTCTACGTCACCGCCTCCTCCCCGGCGAAGCCGTCGAAGATGGCGATCCGCACCCCGACGCCGGGCTGGGACGCGCAGATCTTCGCCACCGCCTCCGGGCCGCCGGAAAGCCTCTCCGAATGGGGCGAACCGGTGGGCGAGGTGGTCGAAGCCGAATCCACCCAGGAGGTCGACCTGACCGTCACCTCCCCAGCCAAGTACTTCCTGATCTGGTTCACCAAAGCGGCCTCGGCGCGCGACCAGGAAGGCCGCTACCAGGTCGAGGTCAGCGACGTGAAGCTGCTGAGCGGCTGACGATTTACGCCTGTAACGGCCATACGATAACCTCGCTCCATGGGAGTCGTCGGTGACCTCGCAATTGACCTCGGGGCCCCGGAGCGGACGCTTCGGCGGGCAATCGCGGATGGCGCGATTCGATCGCGGCGACTGAGCGCGCGTCGTCTGCGACTCGCGGACGGGGAGGTCGACTACCTGCGCACCCATTGGAAGCTGTTGTCCCGCCTTCGCGAGGCGCTGCGCACGGAGCCTTCGGTGGAGCTTGCCGTCCTGAGCGGATCGATGGCACGAGGAGACGACCACGCGCTTTCCGACGTCGATCTTGCCGTCTGGCTTCGAGGAGGAATGCCGCTCGATCGCATGCGGCTCGGGATGCGACTCGAAGAGAAGCTGGGGCTCGCGGTCGACGTCGCGGATCTCAAACAGGCGCAGGACGGGGATCCGCTGTCCCTGCTTCAGATCCTCGACGAAGGTCGCGTCATGGTCGATCGAAATGGAACCTGGCCTCAGCTCCGCGAGCGGCGAGCGGCCGTTTACAAGCGCGCGGCCCGCGCTTACCTGAAGGAACGGCACCAGGGTTCCGACCGAGCGAATGAGGGCGAGGGCTGATGGGCAAAGGGGATTCGCCGCGATCTGCATTGAATCCCAGCTATGTGCGAGCCGAAGAGGTCCGCCTGGCTCGGCGGATCGAAAGCCTCGAGATACACCGCCGGGCACTGGACCGAGCAATCGAGCCCTTCGGCGACGAGGAGTTGGACGAGACCCTCTGGCGGCAGGCGTTCCTCTCCTCGGACCCAGGGGACGTGGTCGCACGTAACGGTCACGGCATCGCCGTCGCCTCGACGCAGGCCGGAGAGGCTTGAAGGGGACTCAGAACTCGTAGGAGCGGGACTTGCGGTGGCGCTCTACGGCGAGGGCGACCAGGCGGTCGCAGAGGTCGGGGTAGGGGATGCCGGTGGCCTCGAAGAGCTTCGCGTAGACGCTGGTGTCGGTGAAGCCGGGCATCGTGTTGATCTCGTTGACCAGGACCTCGCCGCCGGGCTCGACGAAGAAGTCGCAGCGGGCGAGGCCGGAGCAGCCGGCGAGGGCGAAGACGGAGACGGCGAGCTCGCGCACCCGGGCGGTGGCCCGCTCGTCGATCGGGGCCGGCACCCGCAGGTCCATGCCGCCCTCGGTGTACTTGGCCTCGAAGTCGTACCAGGCGCCGTGGGCGACGATCTCCCCCGGCAGCGATGCCTCGGGCTCCTCGTTGCCGAGCACCGAGCACTCGACCTCGCGACCGCTGGCCGAGGCCTCGACGATCACCCGCGGGTCGTGGCGCAGCGCCAGCTCGACCGCCTCGTCGAGGCCGGCGAGGTCGTCGACGCGTGTGATCCCGACGCTGGAGCCGAGGCGCGACGGCTTCACCCAGACCGGCAGGCCGAGCTGCTCGCAGCGTCCCCACCAGTCGGCGCCCTCGACCGCGGTGAAATCGACCTGGGGGACGCCGTGGGCGGCGAAGAGGCGCTTCAGCGTCAGCTTGTCCATGCAGATCGCCGAGGCGAGGACGTCGGAGCCGACGTAGGGGACGTCGAGCCACTCGAGCAGGCCCTGGACGCTGCCGTCCTCGCCGAAGGGCCCGTGCAGAGCCGGGAAGACCGCGTCGGCCCCGAGCAGGCCGCCGGCCGGGCGCAGCTCCACCGCGCCGCCGGCGTAGGCCCAGCCGCCGTCGCGGGCGATCGTCACCTCGAGCGCCTCGTGCCCGGCCGCGCGCAGCCCGCGCGCCACCGCGGCCCCGGAGCGCAGCGAGACGTCGTGCTCGGAGGAGCGCCCGCCGGAGAGGACCGCCACCCTCATTCTTCTTCGCTTTCTTCCGGGAGCACGGCGGCGTTCCTGCCGACCACGATCGTCACTTCGGCGCCGGGTTCGACCTTCTGCCCGGGAGGCGGAAACTGGTCGATCGCCCGCCCGACCTTGCCCGCGACTTCGGTTTCCTCTTCTTCCACCACCGGCGTGAGGCCGGCGGCGCGCACCGCTTCCACCGCTTCGGGGCGCAGCTTGCCGATCACGTTCGGGACCTTGGCCTGCTTCGGGCCGGAGGAGACGACGATCGAGACGGTCGAGCCCGGTTCGACCTGCCGCCCGGCGCTCGGCGACTGGCGGATCACCTCGCCGGCGGCCGTGGAGCTTTCTTCTTCGCTGACGCTCGGCGTCAGGCCGCGGGCGCGGAGCTGCTGCACCGCGATGCTGCGCTGGGTCCCGACCACGACCGGGACCTTGACCAGCTTCGGGCCCGAGGAGACGAACAGGGTCACCGCGGAGCCGTGCGTCGCGGTCGAGCCCGCCGACGGTTCGGAGTGGACGACCGCGCCTTCTTCGACCGAGCTCGAGTTGACCGGCTCGACCTTGACCTCGAACCCCGCTTCTTCGAGCTTTTCTTCGGCTTCTTCGCGGCTCAGCCCGGCGGTCGACGGCACCTTGCCGCTGCCGGGGCCGTTGCTGACGGTCAGCGTCAGCTTCGGCTTCGAGCAGAAGAGGGTGAGGAAGGAGCAGTCGAGCGAGGCCTTGCCGGCGACGGGGTCCTGCTCCAGCACTTCGTTGCGGGGCGCTTCGCGCTCCACCCGCTTGACTTCGCCGACCGAGAAGCCTTCCTGGCCGAGCAGGGCGATCGCGACGTTGAGCTGGTTGCCGGTGACGCTCGGCACCCGCGTGCTGGTGTCGCGCGTCGCCAGCAGGCCGATCAGCACGCCGAGCACCGCTGCCGCCGCGACCAGCGCCCAGAAGATCCGGCGACGACGTCGCTCGTCCTCGTCGGCCTCGCCCTCCCCGGCCTCCGGCTCGGGGGTCGCGACGACCGGCGGCAGCGGTGCGAAGGCGGCGGTGCCGCCGCCCGCCCCGCCGGGTTCCTTCATCGCGGCGTCGAGGGCGGCGATGAAAGCGTCGGCGCTCTGGAAGCGCTCGCCCGGCTCCTTCTCCAGCGCCCGCATCGTCGCCGCGTCGAGCGCCGGCGAGACCCGCGGGTTGATCGAGCTCGGCCGCTGCGGCGTCTGCGAGACCTGTTTCATCGCCACCGCGACGGCGCTCTCCCCCTCGAACGGGACCCGGCCGGTCAGCGCCTCGTAGAGCATCACCCCGATCGAGTAGAGGTCGGAGACCGCGGTCACGTCCATCCCCTGCGCCTGCTCGGGCGAGAGGTAGTGCGGGGTACCCATCACCGAGCCGGTCTGGGTGATTTCCGAGACCCCGGCGCGGGCGATGCCGAAGTCGGTGACCACCGCCTTGCCGTCGGGGTCGACGATCACGTTCTGCGGCTTCAGGTCGCGGTGGACGATGCCGCGCCGGTGGGCGAAGCGGGCGCCCTCGAGGACCTGGCGGATCAGCCCCACCGCCTGAGCGGGCTCGAGGCCGGCGTCGATCAGCGCCTTCAGGGTCGGCCCCTCGACGTACTGCATCGCGATGTAGTAGGTGCCCTCGAACTCGCCGCGGTCGAAGACGGCGACGACGTTGGGGTGCTGGAGGCCGGCCGCCGACTCGGCCTCGCGGCGGAAGCGCTCGACGAACTCCTGGTCCTGGGCGAAGCGCCGGTGGAGGACCTTGAGCGCCACCCGGCGCTGAAGGTGCGTGTCCTCGGCCAGCCAGACGTCGGCCATGCCGCCGCTGCCAAGCCGGCTCAGCACCCGGTAGCGCCCGTCGACGACGCTTCCCTCGCCCACTTCAGCCATTCCGCCTCCCGCGCTCAGGTCATTCACCGTTGAGGATCGTTTCCGCCACGTCGCGGAAGATCGGCGCCGCGACGTCGTTGCCGAACTGGGTGGTGCACTCGATCGAAGCCGCGATCGCGATCTTCGGTTCGTCCGCCGGGGCGAAGCCCATGAACCAGGCCTGGTTCTCTTCGCTGCCGCCGCCGCAGGCGGCGTTGCCCGGCGTTTCCGCCGTGCCCGTCTTGCCGGCGACCGGCACGCCGGAGATCGCGGCGTTGGTGCCGGTCCCTTCGTTGACCACCCCTTCCATCGCCGTGGTCAGCTCTTCCGCGGTCTGGCCGCTGACCGGCTGGCTGTATTCGGAGGGGTCGAGCCGGTCGACCACGCGGCCGTCGGGGTCGACCACCCGGTTCCAGATCTGCGGCTTCATCAGCCTGCCGCCGTTGGCGATCGCGGCGGCGACCATCGCGATCTGCAGCGGAGTCGCGAGCAGCCGCTCCTGGCCGATCGCGACGCGGGCGAGGTCGACCGGGTCGTTGCGGTGCAGGGGCCGGTGGTTTTCGCCGTAGACGCCGCTCTCGTAGACCTGGTCTTCGGGCAGGTCGATCGGCGGGGTCGCGTTGAAGCCGAACTTTTCCATCGTTTCGAACAGCGCGTCCTGCCCGATCTTCTGGCCGAGCTGGCCGAACCAGGTATTGACCGAGTTGGTCAGCGCGGTGTCGAGGGCGATCGGTCCGAAGTCCTCGGTGAAGTCGTTGTTCAGCGGCTGGCCTTCGTCGATGATCGTGCCCGGCGCGACGATCGTCGTTTCGGGGGTGATCGTGCCGCTCTCCAGCCCCGCCGCCGCCGTCACCACCTTGAAGGTCGACCCCGGCGGGTAGAGGCCCTGGGTGGCGCGGTCGAGCAGCGGCGTTTCGATTTCATTCCGGTTCAGCTGGTTGAGCTCGTGGGGGACCCGGTTCGGGTCATACGGCTTGTTCGACGCCATCACCTTGACCTCGCCCGTGCTCGGTTCGATCGCCACCACGGCGCCGAACCCCTGTTCCTCGAGGTCGCTCAGCGCCACCCGCTGCGCCGTCGGGTCGAGGTTGGTGACGACGTCGTTGCCTTCGCGGTTGCGGCCGGTGATTTCGTCGAGGATCGAGCCGAATTCGGATTCCCTGCCGACCAGCTGGTCGTTGTGGAACTGCTCGAACTCGCTGTCGCCCTCGCGGACGAAGCTGTAGCCGATCGGGTGGCCGTAGAGGGCCCCTTCCGGGTAGCGGCGGACGAAGCGCAGCGAGGCGCCGTGGCCCTTCGCCACCGACTTCGCGATCACCGTCCCGTCGGTGGCGAGGATGCGGCCGCGGCGGATCTGCTGCTGCTCGAGCAGCGGCCGCTTGTTGGCGTTCTTTTCCCGCAGCGCCTTGGCGTCGAAGACCGACCAGTAGGACGTGAAGCCGACCAGGACGCCGAAGAGGACGACGATGAAGGCGAACAGTTTGACGATCTGGCGGTTCACGTCATCCCCAGGGCGAGGCCGCGGCCGGCCGGCTGGGCCGCCTCACGGCGCGCCCGGTCCGAGACGAGCAGGAGCAGCGCCAGCAGGACGAAGTTGGCGACGATCGAGCTGCCGCCGTAGCTGACGAAGGGCAGGGTGACGCCGGTCAGCGGGATCACCCGGGTGACGCCGCCGATGATCACGAAGGCCTGGATCGCGAAGACCGCGGTCAGCCCGGTCGCCAGCAGCTTCGAGAAGCCGTCGGCGGCGAGCAGGGCGATTTTGAAGCCGCGGGCGGCGATCAGCAGGTAGACGAGGATCACGCCGCAGGCGCCGAAGAGGCCGAGCTCGTTGACGATCAGCGCGTAGATCGTGTCGGTCTGGGCCGCCGGCAGCAGCGCCGCGTGGGTGCCCGGGATCGTGATCAGCCCCTCGCCGAAGCCCTTGCCGAAGAGGCCGCCGTCGGCCTGGGCGAAGATCGACTGCAGGATCTGGTACCCGCTGCCGGTCGGGTGGGCGTAGGGGTCGAGCCAGACTTCGACCCGGTCGTGGACGTGGGGGATCGTGGTCGCGAAGAACCAGGCGCCGACGACGAACATCGCCATCCCGATGACGACGAAGGAGAAGCGGCCGGTGGCGACGTAGAGCAGGGCGAGGAAGGCGGCGAAGAACATCAGCGAGCTGCCGAGGTCGCGGATGAAGACGAGCATGAACATCGAGGCCCCCCAGACGACCAGCATCGGCCCGAAGTGCTTCAGCGGCGGCAGCGTCACCCCGAGCACCCGCCGCGCGCCGACGATCAGCACCTCGCGCCGCTCGCGCAGGTAGCTGGCGAGGAAGACGACGATGCAGATCTTCGAGAACTCGGCCGGCTGGAAGGCGAGCGGGCCGATCTTCACCCCGAGGTAGGCGCCGTTGACCTGCTGGCCGATCCCCGGCAGCCGCGGCGCCAGCAGGAGCAGCAGCCCGACCGCGGCGATCGTGTAGCGGTAGCGCTCGAGCAGGTCGTAGTCGCGCAGGAAGTGGATCGTCAGCGCGAACAGGACCAGACCGAGGACGAACCAGTTGGCCTGGTCGCGGGCCAGGGTTTCGTCGATCCGGTAGATCATCACCAGGCCGAAGGCGGTCAGCAGCGCCATCAGCGGGAACAGGTACGGGTCGGCGCTGGGGAGGCGGATCCGCAGGTAGACGTGGGTGGCGACGCAGACGGCGAGAAAGTAGGCGCCGTAGATCAGGCTGAGGTTGCCGAGGCGGGCGTTCTCCTGCGAGAAGACCGCGGCGAAGCCGGCGGTGAGGAGGAGGGCGACCGGGACCAGGGCGGTCAGCTCCCGGTTCCGGGGGGAGGTCAACGCGCCCCCTGGCTCTGCTGGATTTCTTCCAGCAGCGAGGCGGCGTCGGAGCGCGAGCGCAGGTCGTGGCCGGTGACCGCGTCGAGGCGGCGGGCCGGCAGCCCGGCGGTCTGGACGGGGCTCGCGTAGCGCTCTTCGTAGAGCGTGACCCCGAGCGGCAGCTCGTAGGGGAGGCCGCGGTAGAGGGCGACCCGGCCGGCGTCGTCGGTGCCGAGGAACCAGACCTGGCGGTTGCCGTACCAGGCGCCGAAGGCGATCCCCCCGACCACGACGAGCACGGCCAGCACCTTGGCCGCGGCGCGCAGCCGCGGCCGGCGCCGGCGCCGCGCCTCCAGCTCCTCCTGGCGTTTCCGCGCCGCCGCGGCGGCGGCGCGGCGCCGGACCTCGGTCGCGGTCAGCCCCGCCTCGGCGGCGGAGGGGCCGGCCAGGGTGGCGCCCTCGGGCGCCCTCGCGGGCGCGGCGGCGTCCTCGAGGCGGAAGGCGACGACGGTGATGTTGTCGCGCCCGCCGGCCCGGTTGGCTTCGTCGACCAGGGCGCGGACCGCCGCCTGCATCGAGCTGGCGCGGGAGAGGAGGCGGGCGATGTGCTCGTCGTCGAGCATCGTCGTCAGCCCGTCGGAGCAGATCAGGAAGACGTCGCCGGCCTGGGCCGGGACGGTCTGCAGGTCGACCTCGACCTCCGGCTCGGGCCCCAGCGCGCGGGTGATGATCGAGCGCTGCGGGTGGTCCTCGGCCTGCGCCTCGGTCAGCTGCCCCTTGCGCCGCATCTCCTCGACCAGCGAGTGGTCGCGGGTGAGCCGCTCGAGCTTGCCGCCGCGCAGGCGGTAGGCGCGGCTGTCGCCGACGTGGCCGATCGCGACCTCCTCGGAGGCCGGGTCGACTATCGCCGCGGTGATCGTCGTCCCCATCCCGGCCAGGGAGGGGTCGCGGCGGGCGTGCTCGTGGATCGTCCGGTTGGCCGCTTCGATCCGCTCGCGCAGCAGCCGCTCCGGCGGCGCCTCCGGCAGCTCGCCGGAGAAGGCCTCGGCCGCCGCCTTGGATGCGACCTCGCCGGCCTGGGCGCCACCCATCCCGTCGGCGACGACGAACAGCGGCGCGCGGGTGAAGAGCGAGTCCTCGTTGGCGTTGCGCTGGCGCCCGGTGTCGGTGCGGTGGGCCTGGTCCTCGATCCGCAGCATCAGCCGGCCTCGAACCTGAACTCGGTGTCGCCGATCTGCACCGTGTCGCCGTCGACCAGCTCCGCCTCTCCCTTCAGGGTGGCCCCGTTGAGCAGGGTGCCGTTGGTGGAGCTCATGTCCTCGACGAAGTAGCGGCCCTCACGCGGGAAGACTCTGGCGTGCAGGCTGGACGCGTAGCGGTCCTCGATCTGCACGTCCGATTCCTTCGAGCGGCCGACCGAGAGGCCTCCGATCAGGTCGAAGCGCTCGCCCGCCTGCAGCCCTCCCCCCCGCTCCGCGATCAGCCAGGCGTCGGCGCCCGCCGGATGCCCGCCGAGCGCGGGAGCGGCGGCGTGGAACCCGGTCGCGTCGGGCGCCGGCGAGGTCGTGCGGCGCAGGTCCTTGACCGCGCTGCGCGCGACTACAAGCAGGAACAGGTAGAGGACGGCGAGGAAGCCGAATTTGAGGGCTACCGAAACAGGGTCGTAGGCCACGCCAGCACCCTAGTGACGGCTCCAGATCGTCGCCGGCCTACTGCTCGATGTCGAACAGGAACGTGGTGGTGCCGACGGTCACCTGGTCGCCCGGGCTGAGGCGGGTCGAGGAGACGCGGCGGCCGTTCACCTTCACCCCGTTGGTCGAGCCGAGGTCGGCGATCTGCCAGTCGCCGGAGTCCGAGCGGCGCAGCTCGGCGTGGCGGCGGGAGACGTTGGGGTCGGAGAGGACGCACTCGACCGACTTCGAGCGGCCGATCGTCGCCCGCGGGCCGTCGAGCACGTAGCGGCGGTCGTCGAGCGAGACGACGGCGCGGGTGGAGACCAGGGCGCCGACCGCCTGCTCGGGGCGTTTGGGCCGGGAGCGGTCGCGCTCGCGGACGGCCGAGTAAACCATCGTATGGCCCTCCTCCCCCTGGCTCGGGCTCGCCCCCTCGTGGGCGGGGGGCTTGACCAGCCGCGCCTGGATCCCGAACTCGCCGAGGCGCAGGCGCTCGTCGGTGCTGAACTCGACCGCCGGCCGGGTCAGCAGGTCGTAGCCGCGGCGGCGGGCGTGCTCCAGCAGGTAGCCGGAGAGCTCCTGCTCGAGCGAGCGCTCGTAGCCTTCCAGCTTCGAGCGGTCCTGCCTGGAGAGGAAGACCGTGTACTCGTTGGGGACGTAGACGCGGGCGACCGAGGCGGTCTTGTGGGCGTCCATTTCCTTGGCCAGCTTGCGCGCCAGTTCGACCGGCTGCACCTCGGAGCTGAAGGCGCGGCTGAAGACGCCCTCGACCAGCCCTTCGATGCGGGACTCCAGGTTGCGTAGAACGCTGATCGGTATCGCTCCTTGGGCGGCGGGAATCGGCTCTCCGAGTGCGAAGAGGCGCTCGAAATCCTACGGCAGGAAGGCCCCGTGCCCGATCGCGAGCCAGGCGCCGAGCATCGCCGCGAAGGCGAGGGCGCCGAGGCGGGGAGCGAGGTGGCGGGGGGCCGGCCGGGGGTGGTCGGCGAGCAGCTCCAGCGACTCCTCGATCGCCGTCCCCAGCTCCTCCAGCGAGGGGCGGTGGCTGGGGCGGCGGGCGAGGCAGGCGTCGACCGTGCCGGTCAGCTCGCGGGGGAGGTCGGGGCGCAGGCGGTGCAGGCGCCGGGCGCGGTCGCCGATCGCCCGCGCGGTCGCGGCCGGGCTGGAGCGGCGGTGCGGGTTCTCCCCGCTCCAGCACTCGTAGAGGACCAGGGCGAGGGAGTAGACGTCGGCCTCGGGGCCGGCAGCGCGGCCCTCGGCCTGCTCGGGGGACATGTAGGCGAGGGTCCCGACGACGTCGCCGGCGGCGGTCAGCTGGGGACCGTCGGCGAGGCGGGCGATGCCGAAGTCCATCAGCTTGGCGCGCGGCTCGCCGTCGGTGACCTGGACGTTCTGAGGCTTGATGTCGCGGTGGACGACCCCGCGCGAGTGGGCGTGGTCGAGCGCCTCGCAGAGGTCGGCGCCGATCTCGCCGATCTCGCGGTCGCTGAGCTCGCCGTCGTGGGCGAGGCGGGCCAGGGTCGAGCCCTCGACCAGCTCGGTGACCAGGAGCGCGTTGCCGTCCTCCTCCCCCATCTCGTAGAGGGTCACGATGCCGGGGTGGTTGAGGCGGGCGGCCGCCTGCGCCTCGCGCAGCACCCGCCGCGCGGCCTCGCCCTGCTGCTCGATCGCCTTCACCGCGACCGGGCGCTCGAGCCGGCCGTCCCAGGCCTCGTAGACGACGCCGAAGCCGCCGCTGCCGATGCGGCGCTCGATCAGGAAGCGGTTGAGGACGAGGGAGCCGACCAAAGCCCCTGAGCCTTCGACCTCCGGCTCCTCTCTCCTGCGCGCCGGGCGGGTGGGAGAAACCCACCGTTTGCTGGACGTCTTGACGTGGTGACGCCGCCAGCGGTCATACTCTCCGGCCACCCCAACCAGCTTGGAGAGCCGTTTCTTGGAGAGTTCGCCCGCACCCGGCGCGCGGAGGCGCCCGCGCCGGCCACGCCGCCCCCAGCGCCAGCAGATCATGCTCCGTCGCGGGCTCGCGCTGGGCGGCGGGCTGATCCTCGTGATCCTGATCGTGCTCGGGGTGAAGGGCTGCCTCGACGCGCGCGCGCACCGGGCGCTGAGCGACTACGCGCGCAACGTGACCCAGGTCGTGCAGGAATCCGAACAGACCAGCAAGAGCTTCTTCGGCAAGCTGGAAGACCCCGGGACGCTCTCGGTCACCGACTTCGAGAACGTGGTCAACGCCGAAGCGAGCGCCGTCGCCAACCAGGCCTCCCGCGTCGACGGCTTCAGCGCGCCGGGCGACATGGGGGGAGCGCAGCGCGAGCTCGAGCTCGTCTACGAGCTGCGCTCCAGCGCGATGAGCGAGATCGCGAAGAAGATGGGCACGGCCCTCGGCGAAGCCGGCTCGGCCAAGGCGACCGCCGGGATCGCCAACCAGATGGAAAAGCTGCTCGCCTCCGACGTCGTCTACCGGACCGTGGCGCGTCCCGGAATCGACGCGGTGCTGGCCGACAACGGGATCGAGGGAAGCGACGTGCCGGAAAGCGAATTCCTGCCGGGTCCGGAATGGCTGGAAGAAAGCACGGTCGGCTCGGCGCTCGGCGCGGTCAGCGGCTCGAGCGGCGAAGCCAGCCCGGGCATCCACGGGCTGGGCCTGGTCGGCGCCAGCCTCAACGGCACCGAACTGGTCGAAGGCGGCACGGCCACGGTCTCCGGCGAAGAAACCGCGGAAGTCGAAGTGCAGGTGCAGAACCAGGGCGAATCGACCGAGAACGGCGTCGCGGTGTCGGTGTCCGTCAACGGCGGCCACACCTTGCAGCAGAACATCAGCGCGATCTCGCCGGGCGAAATCTCCTCGGTGACGATCCCGCTGACGCCGACGCCGAGCGGCCAGGTGACCCTCGACGTCGAAGTCGAAACGGTGGCGGGGGAGCAGGTCTCGACCAACAACAAGGCCAGCTACACGGTCTCCTTCGAATAGAGAGACTGGGCCGATGCGGATCGCCTATCTCGGCCCGGCCGGCACCTTCACCGAGGACGCCCTGCGCGAGGCGGCGCCCGGCGAGGGCTTCGAGCCGCTGCGCACGGCGACGATCCACGAGGCGATCCTCGCGGTCGAGCAGGGCGATGCCGACCGCGCCCTGGTCCCGTTCGAGAACTCGATCGAGGGGTCGGTTCGCGACACGCTCGACACGCTCGCCTTCGACGCCGAGGGCGTGACGATCGTCGGCGAGTACGACTACCCGGTGCGGGCCCACCTGATCGGGCGCGAGCCGGTTGAGCTGGAGACGATCGAGGCGGTGCTCTCCCATCCCCAGCCGCTCGCCCAGTGCGCGCGCTTCCTGCGCGAGGAGCTGCCGTCGGTCGAACGCCGGGCGGTGAGCAGCACCGCGGCGGCGGTGCGGATGGTCGCCGAGTCGGTGCGGCCGTGGGCGGCGATCGGGACCAGGGTCGCGGCCGAACTCTACGGCTGCGCGATCCTGCGCGAGGGGATCGAGGACGAAGCCGGCAACGTCACCCGCTTCGTCTGGATCGCCCCGTCCGGGACCGCGCCCGAGGGCGAGGGGCCCTGGAAGACCTCGCTGGTCTTCTCCGAGCTCGGCGAGGACCACCCGGGCGCCCTGGTCGACGCCTTGCGCGAGTTCTCCGACCGCCGGATCAACCTCACCCGGATCGAGTCGCGGCCGCTCCGCCGGGGCCTCGGCCGCTACATGTTCTTCTGCGATCTGGAGGGCGCGGAGGGCGACCCGGTCGTCTCCGAGGCGCTCTCGGCGCTGCGCGGGAAGGCCGAGTCGGTGCGCATCCTGGGCTCGTATCCGGTGGGATAACGAGGGGTCCCGCGGGGACCGAAAAGGGCGCCAAGTGCTCAGCCCCCTACAATTCTGCGCAGCTATGGCGCGTGTTCTGGTGCTCAATGCGACTTATGAGCCGATCAACGTTTGCACGTTGCGACGCGCCACGGTGCTTCTGCTGAAGGAAAAGGCGGAACTTCTCGAGCGGCGGCAAGGGGCCGCGCTGCACTCCGAGCACATGACGCTGGAACGGCCCGACGTGATCCGCCTGGTCAACTACGTGCGGATCCCGCGCGAGGCGCACCGGCGCAAGATCACCCGTCGGGCGGTCCTCGCCCGCGACTCCTGGACCTGCCAGTACTGCGGCTCGACCAAGTCGGGCCTCACCGTCGACCACGTGATCCCCCGCAGCCGCGGCGGCAAATCGGTCTGGGAGAACATCGTCGCCGCCTGCGCCAGCTGCAACCGGCGCAAGGGCAACCGCCTCCCCCGCGAGATAGAGATGCACCCCCGCAAGTCGCCCAAGGCCCCACCCCCCACGGTCTTCATCCAGGTCGCCAGCCCGAAGATCCCGACGGCCTGGGAGCAGTACCTGCCGCAGGCGCAGGCCGCCTAGCTCGCGCTGTCCGCCCCACGCAGCGTGTTGCGGAGGCGGCGGGAAACGAGCGTGCGCAGCCGCGAGGACCCGATGCGGTCGACCCAGTGGTCGACCGCATCCCGATCGAAGTCCGGCGGCAGCTCCAGCTCGGGGAAGTAGGCGCGACTGCCGGCGGCGGCGCGAACGTAGACGGTGTCGAAGAGCGCCTTCTCGGCGCTGGCCACGTAACCCTCCCTTTCCGTGCCGCTGAACCCGCCGAAGACCTCCGGGGCGAGGTGGTGGATCTCGTAGGTGCCGATACTGGTCTCGATCCGCCGCGAGCGATCGAGCGAAGCGACCGAAATCTGGCGGGGTATCTGCTCGATCAGTCCATGCCGGGCAAGAGCCGACCAGAGGGAAACGTACGCCGGGTGGGGCGCGGTGAGGAAGTGGGGGACTGCGAACGGCTCGATCCGCGGGTCCAGGGCCCAGAGGCCGCGCCGGAGCTGTTTCGCGAGCCCCGCGGCCTCGATCGCGCGGAGCCGGCGACCGGCCGTGCCCTGTTCCGTTCGCCATCGCGTCGCGGCCTCCCTCGTGGTGACGATGGGACGGCCCATCTCGACGAGATCCCCGTAAGCCTCGACCGGCTTCACCGGGCGCCTTCGAGCTTCTCGGCTACAAAAGCCTGCATTTGCTCCCAGGCCGCGGCGTCATAGAGCTCGGCCGCCTCGGGCTCGAGGAACGGGAGCACCTGGTCCCTGAAGGCCGCGTACGGCAGCTCCAGCGCCCGGTCGGCCGCGAGGCGGAGGGTTTGCGAATCGACCGATCCCGCCGGGAGCGGCCGACGGTGAAGCAGCAGGTCGAGGTCGAAGACGTCGCGAGCCTGCGTCTCGGAGCGGGAGGCGAGGGCCCTGACCTTCTGCGCCGCCGGGGCGTCTCCCGTGTAGTGCTGAACGCTTGGGGCACGCAGCGCGTACGGCTCGACTATCTCCGCGGGGATCGTCTCGAGGATGTAGCCGTCCTGACTCTCGCGCCGACTGAACTCGACCTTGGTCCGGATCGGCTGGGCACGGGCCGGCGTCGCCACCCCGATCTTCCATCGCTGCGTGGTCTCGGTCTGCTTCGGCTTCGTCACATCCACAAGGCCGAGGTCGGCGGATCGGAGGAGGACGGGAAGCGGGCCGGTGGCGGAGAGGAGGCTGTCGACCTTCTCTTCCAGGCTGAACTTCGGCACCCCGTGCAGGTCCAGATCGATGTCCTCGGAGTAGCGGACGCTGCCGAAGAAGTAACGAAGGTTCGCCCCCCCTTTCAGCACGTAGCGGGTCGGGTCCAGTCGTCTTGACAGCGTCTGGAGGAAGGCGACGTGGAAGAACTCGACAATCTGCGAATCGGTGAGATCCATGCGTTAAGAGTACAATTTAGAGGCTAAAATCGCCCCTAACTTGCACTCTTGAATCTCAGGGGCCGGGTGCGGCGCCGTCACCGTCGGCTGAGGGGCCGCCATCGGCGCCCGGCAGTTCCTCGGCCTGGGGCTCGTCGGAGCCGTTCTCGGCTTCCTCGGACTCGACCACGAGGGCGACGGCGCTGACGCGGTCGTCGTCCTTTATGTTCATCACCCGGACGCCCTGGGTCGAGCGGCCCATCTGGGAGATGCCGCCGACGGAGGTGCGCTGGACCATTCCGTTCTGGGAGATGAAGAGCAGGTCCTGGTGCTCGCCGACGATCAGGGCGCCGGCGAGGCCGCCCTTCTTCTCGGTCAGCTTCGCGGTCAGCACGCCTTTCGTGCCGCGGCCCTTGACCGGGTACTCGGAGACCGGCGTGCGCTTGCCGTAGCCGTTCTCGGTGACGACGAACAGTTCGGTGTCGTTGCGGGCGACGTCCATCGCCAGCACCCGGTTGTCCTTGGCCGAGACGTTCATCCCCTTGATGCCGCTGGTGTCGCGGCCCATCGATCGGACCAGCTTCTCGGAGAAGCGCGAGGCGTGGCCGGAGTGGGAGACCATGAGGATGTCGTCATCGCCCGAGGTGAGCCGCACCTGAACCAGCTCATCGCCGTCGCGGACCTTGATCGCGATGATTCCGTCGGCGCGGATCGGCGTGTTGTAGGCGAGGAACTCGGTCTTCTTGATCAGCCCCTGGGCGGTGGCGAAGGCGAGGTACCTGTTCTCCTTGAAGTCGCGGGTCGGGATCACCGCCATCACCCGCTCGCCCTCGCGCAGCGGCAGCAGGTTGTTGAGCGAGCTGCCTTTGGCGGTGCGGGAGCCCTCCGGCAGCTCGTAGACCTTGAGCCGGTAGACCTTGCCGCGGTTGGTGAAGAAGAGCAGGTAGTCGTGGGTCGAGCAGATGTGGAGGTGGGCGATGTAGTCGTCCTCTTTCAGGTTCATCCCCATCACCCCGACGCCGCCGCGGCGCTGCTGGCGGTAGGTGGCGAGCGGCAGGCGCTTGACGTAGCCCGAGGCGGTGAGCGAGATCACCATCTGCTGGTCGGCGATCATGTCCTCGATCCCGACGTCGCCCTCGAAGTGGGCGAGTTCGGTGCGCCGCTCGTCGCCGTAGGACTCGGCGACTTCCGCCAGCTCCTCCTTGACGATTCCCATCACCTTCGCCTCGTCGCCGAGGATCGCCCGCAGCTCGCCGATCCGCTCGAGCAGGTCGGCGTGCTCGGCGCGGACCTTGTCGGACTCCAGCGCGGTGAGCCGCTGCAGTCGCATGTCGAGGATCGCCTGGGCCTGCTCGCGCGAGAGCTCGAACTCGGAGATCAGCCCCTCGCGGGCCGTGTCGGGGTCGTCGGAGGCGCGGATCAGCGCGATCACGGCGTCGAGGTTGTCGAGCGCGACCAGCAGCCCCTCGAGGATGTGCGCCCGCGCCTCGGCCCGGCGCAGCTCGAACTGGGTGCGGCGGGTGACGACCTCGCGCTGGTGCTCGACGTAGTGGTGGATCAGCTCCAGCAGGCTCAGCGTCCGCGGCACGCCGTCGACCAGCGCCACCATGTTGGCGCCGAAGGTCGTCTGCATCGCGGTTTTCTTGTAGAGGTTGTTGAGCACGACCTTGGCCGGCGGGCCGCCGCGCTTCAGCTCGATCACCAGGCGCATGCCGGAGCGGTCCGTCTCGTCGCGCAGGTCGGAGATCCCCTCCAGCTTCTTGTCGCGGACGAGGTCGGCGATCTTGGTGATCAGCCCCCCTTCGCCGCCCTTCTTGACCATGAAGGGAAGCTCGGTGACGACGATCGCCTCCTTGCCTCCCTTCAGCGGCTCGACGTGGGCCCGGGCGCGGACCTTGATCCCGCCGCGCCCGGAGGCGTAGGCGTCGCGGATGGCCTCCCGGCTCATGATCCCGCCGCCGGGGAAGTCGGGGCCCTTGACGTGCTCCATCAGCCCCGCCAGGTCGATCTGCGGTTCGTCGATGTAGGCGTTGACCGCGGCGGAGATCTCGCGCAGGTTGTGCGGCGGGATGTTGGTCGCCATCCCCACCGCGATCCCCGACGTGCCGTTGACGAGCAGGTTGGGGAAGCGCGCCGGCAGCACCAGCGGCTCCTGAGTCGACTCGTCGTAGTTGGGGCCGAAGTCGACCGTGTCGGCGTCGATGTCGCGCAGCAGCTCGGTCGCGAGCCGCCCCAGTCGCGCCTCGGTGTACCTCATCGCCGCGGCCGGGTCGTCGTCGATCGAGCCGAAGTTGCCCTGGCCGTCGACCAGCAGGTAGCGCAGGGAGAAGTCCTGCGCCATCCTCACCAGCGTGTCGTAGATCGCCGAGTCGCCGTGCGGGTGGTACTTGCCCATCACCTCGCCGACGATGAAGGCGCACTTGCGATAGGGCCGGGTCGGCTGCAGGCCGATGTCGTGCATCGCGTAGAGGACGCGGCGGTGGACCGGCTTCAGCCCGTCGCGGACGTCCGGCAGCGCCCGGCCGACGATCACGCTCATCGCGTAATCGAGGTAGGACGATCGCATCTCCTTCTCGAGCTCGCGCTCCTCTATGCGCCCGGTGAGGGCCTCGAGCGCCACTAGCCGCGGCTCCCGCGAACCGGCTCATCTCGCTCGGTCTTCGCAGCCGGCTCAAACATCGAGGAACCTCACTTCCTTTGCGTGTGACTCGATGAAGTCGCGGCGCGGGCCGACCTGGTCGCCCATCAGCATCGAGAAGATCTGGTCGGCGGCGGTTGCGTCTTCGAGCGTGACGCGAGCGAGGGTCCGGCTGGCCGGGTCCATCGTGGTCTCGCGCAGCTGCTCGGCGTTCATCTCGCCCAGGCCCTTGAACCGCGTCAGCTGGACGCCGCGGCGGGCCAGCTCCAGAACCGCCCCGCGCAGCGCCTGGAAGGAGAGCGCGGCGTTGCGGCGGTCGCCGAACTCGATCTCGAACGGCGGGCGGCCCACCTGTTTCAGCAGCGCCTCGTGGACCTCGACGAACTTGCGGTAGTCGTGGTGGGAGAAGAGCTCGGCCGGAAGCCGGTGCGTCCGCGCCAGTCCGCTCCTGGACTCGATCGCCTTGACGACGACCAGCTCCTCCGAGCTCTCCAGCACCTCGGTCTCGAACGGCGCCCCCTCGGCCGGCTTCGCCGCGAGCAGCTCGGCGGCGGCGCCCACGCTGCCAATCGCCTCGTCGAGCAGGTTCGACTCCTCGAGAAAGCGGACCACGTCGTGGCCGAACTCGGCCTGCAGCGAGGAGCTCCAGCCCTCGTACTCTTTCGAGCGCCGGACGTATGCCTGCCAGCGGCTCTGCGTCAGCTTCTTCCTGCCGCCGGCCGCGTCGATCAGCGTGAACTCCTCCAGCTTGTCGCGCAGCAGCAGCTCCTCCAGTTCGGACTCCCGCTCGAGGTAGGTCTCCTGGTTGCCCTGTTTGACCCGGTAGAGGGGCGGTTTGGCGATGTAGACGTAGCCCGCGTCGATCAGCTCCGGCATCTGCCGGTAGAGGAAGGTGAGGACGAGGGTGCGGATGTGGGCGCCGTCGACGTCGGCGTCGGTCGCCATCACGATCTTGTGGTACCTGGCGTCCTCGAGGTTGAACTCGTCGTGGACGCCGGTCCCGATCGCGGTGATCAGCGCCTGGATCTCGTTGTTGGCCAGGACCTTGTCGATGCGGCTCTTCTCGACGTTGATGATCTTGCCTCGCAGCGGGAGCACCGCCTGCGTGTTGCGGTCGCGGGCCTGCTTCGCAGAGCCGCCGGCGGAGTCGCCCTCGACCACGAAGATCTCGGCGAGGCTCGGGTCCTTCACCGTGCAGTCGGCGAGCTTGCCCGGCAGGGTCGAGTTCTCGAGCGCCGACTTGCGGCGGGTCAGATCGCGTGCTTTGCGCGCGGCGTCGCGGGCACGCGATGCGTCGATCGCCTTGCTGATGATCCGGCGGGCGTCGCCGGGGCTCTCCTCGAGGTACTCCCCCAGCTTGCGGTTGACGGTCTCCTCGACCAGGCCCTTGATCGGCGGGTTGCCGAGTTTGGTCTTCGTCTGGCCCTCGAACTGCGGGTCGTGCAGCTTCACCGAGATCACCGCGGTCAGCCCCTCGCGGACGTCCTCGCCGGCGAGGTTGTCGTCCTTCTCTTTGAGCAGCCCTTTGCCGCGCGCGTAGGCGTTGACGGTGCGGGTGAGGGCGGCGCGGAAGCCGGACAGGTGGGTGCCGCCCTCGTGCGTGTTGATGTTGTTGGCGAAGCTGAAGATCGACTCCTGGTAGGAGGAGTTCCACTGCATCGCCACCTCCACCTGGCCCTCGTCCTCGCTGCCGTCGAAGTAGATGACCTTGCGGTGCAGCTCGTCCTTGTTCTCGTTGAGGTGGCGGACGAAGTCCTCGATCCCGCCCTCGTACTGGAAGACGACGCTGTTGGTCGCCCCGCGCTCGTCGACCAGCTCGATCTTCAGGCCGCGGGTGAGGAACGCCGTCTCGCGCAGCCGCTCGGCGAGCGTTTGGAAGTCGAACTCGATCTCCTCGAAGATCTCGAGGTCGGGCAGGAAGGTGATCGTGGTGCCGTGCTCCTCGCTTTTCGCGCCCTTGGCGAGATCGCTCATCGGCTTGCCGCGCTCGTAGTCCTGGGACCAGACGTGGCCGTCGCGGCTGATTTCCAGGTGGAGCCGCTCCGAGAGCGCGTTGACGACGGAAACGCCGACGCCGTGCAGGCCGCCGGAGACCTTGTAGCCGCCGCCATCGCCGAACTTGCCGCCCGCGTGCAGGACCGTCAGCACGACCTCGGCGGCCGGCCGCTTCTCCTTCGCCATCGTCTCAACCGGAATGCCGCGGCCGTTGTCCTCGACCGTGCAGCTGTGGTCCGGGTGCAGGACGACCCGGACGCTGTCGCAGTGACCGGCGATCGCCTCGTCAACCGAGTTGTCGACCACCTCGTAGACCAGGTGGTGGAGGCCGCGCGGCCCGGTCGAGCCGATGTACATACCGGGACGTTTACGAACCGCCTCGAGCCCCTCGAGAACGGTGATGTCCTTGGCGCCGTAGGAATCGCCAGCGGCGCCTTTGGCTTTTTTCTCAGGCAATTAGTCCCTTCCGATTGACACAGAAAGCCCCGACGTCTGAAGCCTCGCTCCAGACCGGCCGGGGCAAAAGAGGAGTTGCCATAAGAATACCAGTTAGCGGCCGTGGATGGACGGCCCAATTGAAACAATTTGCCTGCAAATCGTGCATAAATTGTGCCTAGAAGCGATCGGCGTTCACACGGAAGCGCAGATCGGTCGGCGCCAGGTCGCCCAGCCGCTCGTTGAGGCGCTCCAGCAGCTGCGCCTGCATCAGGTCGAGCTCCTCCGCCCAAACCGCGTCCGCGCACTCGATCGTCAGCGTGCCCGCCCGCTCGGCAGGGGGGCTACGGCTGGCCCTCCGTACTGGCAGTCGCTTTGCAAAGTTCTAAAGCGAAATCCCAAAAGGAGCTGCCCGGGCGCGGCTCAAAGTAGCCGGCGATCCCAGGCCGTGGAGACGGGAACTCCGTAACGGCCCCAGCGACCGCAAGCCGCTCTACAGCCGTTCGCACTGAGCTTTCCTTTGGAATCTCGAGGTCGGCTGACTCCGCTCTCTCTCGCGCTTTGAGAAAGATCTCTTCTACCGTCGAGCTTCTATCGAGAGCTGCGAGGGCAGCCGCGATCTCCAACTGATATTCGCGGCCGAATACGCGGTTGGAAATGTTGCGCAGGTCGGCCGTCAGCGGTACGGCTGCAAAGCTCGGGAGCGTCATTTCCATAGTGTAGTTTGTAATCTGCAATTCTTAATTTGGAAATTGCATAATGTCCTAGCGCAACTAAGCGCAATAGTTCCTTGGGAGACCCCAGTGAACGGAGAAGAGTTCAACCACAAGAAGCTCACCGAGCTGATCGTCTATATCGCGAAGCGCCTTGGACCGGAGGCGGCACTCGGCCGAGTCAAGCTGGCCAAGCTCCTGATGGCCAGCGACTTCGGCGCGTACGAGCGTTTCGGCCGCTCGATCACGGGCGCGACCTACGAGAAATGGGAGCACGGCCATCTGCCCCGTGAGATGCTGCTCGCGCAGCGCGACCTCGAGGCCGGGGGGGACATCCGCGTCGAGACCGTCGATTACTTCGGCAAGAAGCTTAATCACATCACCGCGCGTCGCGATCCCGATATGAGCGAATTCAGCGAGGACGAGTTGGGTGCGATCGAGACCGCCCTTCTCCGTTTCGGCCATGAGAGCGCAGCGCACCTGAGCAATCTCTCCCACCTTGAACTCGGTTGGCGGCTCGCGAGTTGGAAGGAGCCGATCCCGTTCCGAACGGTCTACCTGGGTGTTGGTGGCGTATCAAACGAGGACCTCCGTCGGGGCGAGGAACTAGCTTCCTCGCATGGCTGGAACTGAGCCTGGGCTCCTCTTCTGCAAGGGTTTCGTCGAGGCAGAGTCATTCGAGCGGTCAAAAGCTGAACTCATGCAGGAAACGGGGCTGACGCCCCGGGAGATCGATGATCGGGTCGAGGCGCTCGTTTGGGCGCTGGCTCGATTTGGGGGACGGGAGGCCGAGGGGGAGGAGGCGGAAATCTCCGTCAGACAGATCCCCAATCGGCAGCTCTGGGTGGCAGTGATCCCACGTGGAATTCCCCCGTTGCGTCTTTATCTGCGTCCCCGCCCCGAGGTCGCCGGCGTGTGTGAATGGCTGTGGATTGAGCGGAGATTGTAGGTCGGCACTCATGCCCGCCCGGGATTGCCTAGAAGCGATCGGCGTTCACACGGAAGCGCAGATCGGTCGGCGCCAGGTCGCCCAGCCGCTCGTTGAGGCGCTCCAGGAGCTGCGCCTGCATCAGGTCGAGCTCCTCCGCCCAAACCGCGTCCGCGCACTCGATCGTCAGCGTGCCCGCTCGCTCGGAGGTCGGTGCGGCCACGGCGGCGAGCTGGGCGCCGACCGCCTCCGTCCAGGCCGCCTGCACCGCGGCGAGGCCCGTTCGCGGCGCCGCGAGGTCGCGGGCCGCGCGGATCGCGGCGCCCGCCTGACGGGGCGCGCGGCGACGGCTCACGCGGCGGCCTCCTCCGGGAGGGCGGGGGGCGGCATCGGGATCGTCGCGGCGCGGGCGGCGCGGGGCAGGGAGTCCTCGTCGGCCGCGGTGATCACCGCCTGGCCGCCGTCACCGAGCCGCTCGACCAGCCGCTCGCGGCGGGCCGGGTCGAGCTCGCTCATCACGTCGTCGAGCAGCAGCAGGGGCGTCACCCGGCGCGCCGAGCGCAGCGCCTCCCGCTCGGCGAAAAGGAGGGCGAGCAACCCGGCGCGCTGCTGGCCCTGCGAGCCGTACCGCCGCAGGGACCGTCCCCTCAGCTCGAGCTTCAGCTCGTCGAGGTGCGGGCCCCAGGAGCTGCGGCCCATGCGGATGTCCTGCTCCCGCCGCTCCGCCAGGCCGGCCCGGATCTGCTCGGCGTCGCCGTCAGCCCGCGGGGCGTACTCGAGGTTTGCCCCGCCGTCGATGCCGAGGTCCGCGGCGGCCGTCGCAAAGGGCTCGCTCAGCTCGGCGACCGCCTCGCTCCTTGAGGCGACGAGCTGTGCCGCGAGCTCAGCGAGGCTCGCGTCCCAGACGTCGAGGTCCTCGGACCTGCCAAACCCGGCGTTGAGGCGCGAGAGGAGCGCGTTGCGCTGCGCCAGCGCCTGGCCGTAGCGCCTGCGCAGCTCGGCGCGGGTGGGCCAGCGCGCGGCGACGAAGCCGTCGACGTGCGCGCGGCGCTCGGCCGGCGGCCCCTTGACGAGGCTGAGGCGATCGGGGGCGAAGACGGCAACCGGCGGGCGGTTGCGGGCAAGGGTCGCCGGATCCGCGGGAGCGCCGTCGAGCAGGTGGCGCCGTCCTTCGGCCCGGCTGACCGCGGCGAGGAAGCGGCGCTCGAGGCCGTCGGCGTCGCGAACCGTCGCCTCGGCCCGGGCCAGTGAGCCGCCGTAGGGGATCAGGTCGCGGCGATCGGCGGTGCGAAACGAGCGCCCGGTGAGGGCGAAGTAGAGCGCCTCGACCAGGTTGGTCTTGCCGGCGCCGTTCGGCCCGACCAGGCTGACGATCCCGGGCCCGAGCTCAACGCGGGCGCGATCGAGGCTGCGGACCGGCTTCGCCTCGATCGCGGTGACCAGCACCGTCCGCCCCGCTCACACGTTGAGGCGGATCGGCATCACCAGGTAGCGGAAGTCTTCGCTCTCGACCGGCTGCAGCAGGCCCGGCCGCAGCGGCGAGATCAGGCGCACCAGCAGCTCGTCCCCCTCGACGCTCTCGATTCCCTCCTTGAGGAACTCGGGGTTGAACCCGATCTCCAGCTCCTCTCCCTCGAAGCTCGCCGGCATCGTCTCCTTCGCGTCGCCCACGTCGGGCGTCTCCGCCGCCACCGTCAGCTCACCGGCGCTGAAGGACAGCCGCAGCGGCGCGTTGCGCTGCGCCAGCTGGCTGACCCGGCGAGCGACTTCGAGGAAGTCGTTGCGCGGCAGCCGCACATCGTGCTCGTAGGACTCCGGCAGGAGCTGTCGAAAGTTGGGGAACTGACCCTCGATCAGCCTCGTGCTGAGGACGATCGCCCCTGCCTCGAAAACCGCCTGGTTGGGCAGCAGCGAGACCACAGCGTGCTCCACCCCCTCGGAGGCGAGAATCCGCGCCAGCTCGCGCAGGGCGCGGGCCGGGATATTCGCCTCCAGGTCGCCGCCAAGCTCTTCGCCCAGCTCGGTCCGCTTCACCGCCAGCCGGTAGGAGTCGGTGGCGACCATCGTCATCTCGGCGCCGGAGGCGGTGACGAGGACTCCGGTCAGGACCGGCCGCATGTCGTCGCGCGAAGCGGCTCTGGCGACCAGCTCGATGCTCGCGGCCAGCTCCTTCGCCGGGATCTTCAGAGCCTTCTCGGCATCCATCTCGGGTAGCCGCGGGAAATCCTCGGCAGGGAGCACCCGCAGGTGGAAGCTCGAGCTGCCGCTGCGGATCTCCACGTCACGCTCAGCCTCGCGCGACTCGATCTCGACGCTCGAATCCGCCAGCGAGCGCGCCACCTCGGCAAGCAGGCGACCCGGGAGCAGGACCGAGCCCTCGGACTCGACGTCGGCATCCAGGGTCGTCTCCAGGCCCATGTCAAGATCGGTTGCGGCCAGCGTCACCTTGCCGTTCGAAGCGGTCAGCAGCACTCCGGAGAGAGCCTGGGTCGCCGCCCGGGTCGAGACCGCCCTGGAGACGATCGAGAGCTTGGAGACGAGTTCCTCGCGTTTGGTCGTGAGCTTCAAGTGATCGATGCCTTCTTGAGTTGGGTTAGGGCTTGTGGAAAGAGTCGGCGACACCGGCGAATCGGGTTTGCAAAGCGGTTTACGCCCTGTGGAAGGCGCTGTGGGAAAGAGTGGATTCTTGCAGCGCCATCGGCCGTCAGCACTTGGCTCGAGCTGGGATGTGGATACCGCAGCGCAGCTCCTGGACCCGGTTGGCGAGCTCGGGGTCCTCAGCGAGGCTGGCCTCGGCGCGGCGCAGGGAGTTGAGGATGGTCGAATGGTCCCGGCCTCCGTAGAGCCGTCCGATCTGAGGAAGCGAGAGGTCGGTCAGCTCCCGAGTGAGGAAGATCGCGACCTGCCGCGCCCGCAGCGGCCCGGCGGCGCGGCTCGACCCAACCAGATCGGCGTGGGAGACGCTGAACTCCTCGGCGACACGGCTCTGGATCGTCTCGATGGGCGCCGCCCTCGCGGCGGGGGAGTGTGGGATCACCTCGGCGATCAGCTCCCGGCTCAGCGGACGGGCCAGCAGGGAGGCGTGGGCGATCACCCGGGTCAGCGCCCCGTGAAGTTGGCGGACGTTGGCGTCGATCCGGGAGGCGAGCTCGGAGAGGGCGTCGCCGTCGGCGATTTCGACCCCGGCCTCGGTGACCAGCCGGCGCAGGACGGCAAGGCGCGTGGCCAGCTCGGGCGGCTCCACCGAGACCGTCAGCCCCCACTCGAAGCGATCGCGAAGCCTGGCCGCGAGCGTCGACAGCTCGCTCGGGATCCGATCGGCGGAAAGAATCAGCTGGCTGCCGGACTCGTAGAGCGCATTGAACGTGTGGAAGAACTCCTCCTCGGTGTGGGGCTTGCCCTCGAGGAACTGAACGTCGTCGATCAGCAGGACGTCGATGTCGCGGTGGCGGGCCTTGAAAGCCTCGGCGCCGGAACAGCGCAGGGCGGCGACGAACTCGTTGGTGAACGACTCGGCGGTGGTGAAGCGAACGCTGAGCCCCGGCGCGTTCGCCTGCAGGTAGTTGGCGATCGCCGAGAGGAGGTGGGTCTTGCCGAGGCCGGGCGGCCCGTGCAGAAAGAGGGGGTTGTAGGCCTCCGAGGGGGCCTCGGCGACGGCCAGCGCGGCGCCGTGGGCGAGGCGGTTGCCGCCGCCGATCACGAAGCGGTCGAAGGTGTAGCTGGGGTTCAGCTCGACCCCGGTCAACTCCGCCGGAAGATCCAGATTCGCATCCCGCTCGGTGAAGCGGACCGAGCGAAGGCCCTCGTCGGAGGCTGCCAGCGCTTCGCCGATCAACCCCGAGTAGCGCCGCTCGGCCCAGGCGCGGACCCCGTCCGGAGCGGTCAGGTAGAGCGTCTCGCCGACGGCTCCGACCGGCTGCAGCGGCTCCAGCCAAAGGCGGAAGGTCGACTCCGGGACCGAGCTTCGCAGCTGCTCCCGGGTTTCCCGCCAGATGGCGTCGAGCTGGTGTTTGGAGGAGTCATTCGGCACCTGGCTGGCGACCATAGCGGCGTGCCTGAAGAGCCAGCCGGGGCGCTCCGCAAATCCCGGCGAAAAGATTTCCCAGAGCCTCCGTATACTCCCGCCTCCGATGAAGCGCACCTACCAGCCGAAGAAGCGGAAGCGCGCGAAGACGCATGGCTTCCGAGCGCGGATGAGCACCCGGGGCGGCCGAGCGGTCCTGAAGCGACGCCGGCGCAAAGGGCGGAAGCGCCTCACTCCTTAGATGGCGTCGAAGCGACGGCGCCTCTCGCGCAGCGGCGAGTTCGACCGCGTTTACCGCGACGGCTCATCACATGCCACCCGCCACCTCGTTCTCTACACCTTCCCCCGCGACGAAGAGAGATCGGACGTGAGGCTCGGGGTATCGGTCGGCCGCAAAGTCGGCGGGGCGGTCGAGCGCAATCGGGTGAAGAGGGCGCTGCGGGAGGCTTTTTGGGGACTCTCCGACCGCCTGCCTCCCGGGCACGACTTCGTAATCGTCGCCCGGGGTGAGGCGGGAGAGCTGGTCGAGCGCGAGGGGACGGCGGGAGTGACGAAGAGCCTGGAAGAGGCGCTGGCGGGCACGTCGGGGAGGCGTTCCACGTGAAACGGATCCTCTTGGCGCCGATTCGCGCCTACCAGCGCTGGATCTCGCCCAACCGCCCGCGCCGCTGCCGCTACGAGCCGACCTGCTCCGCCTATGTCGTCGAAGCGATAGAGCGCTTCGGAGCGGTCCGCGGGCTGCTCCTGGGCTCCTGGCGCCTGCTCCGCTGCAACCCGTTCAGCCACGGCGGCTTCGACCCGGTGCCAGACCGCTTCACGCTGCGGGTCGGGCCGGTGGACCCGGCTGAGTACAGAAGGGCCCACCCATGATCCTGCCCACCGCGAACATCCTCCAGCCGCTGATCGACGTAGCCAACGGAGTCCTCCAGTTCTTCCACGACAACGCCGGCCTCAGCTGGGGGATGTCGATCATCGCCCTCACCGTCTGCACTCGGGCGCTGCTGATCCCGCTCACCTACAAACAGCTGAAAGGCATGCGGGCGCTGCAGGCGCTCCAGCCGCAGATCAAAGAGATCCAGGCCAAGTACAAGAACGACAAACAGCGCATGCAGCAGGAGATGATGCGCTTCTACCAGGAGAACAAAGTCAACCCCTTTGCCTCCTGCATCCCGCTGATCGCGCAGCTGCCGGTCTTCATCACCCTCTTCTACGTGCTGCGGCACGAGCTGCCGGCCGACATCGGCTGCAAGGCGGGCGAATGCGGCTCCGAAGCGGCCTTCCTCTTCATCAACGACCTGACCGCCAAGGCGACCGGCGCGGAACTGATCGTGCTGCTGGTTCTCTACGTCGGCACCCAGCTGATCTCGGGCATGGTGATGTCGGTCACCGCGGACAAAAGCCAGCGCACGATGATGTTCGTGCTGCCGCTGATCTTCGTCCCCTTCATCATCAACTTCCCCGCTGGCCTCGTCCTCTACTGGATCACGACCAACATCTGGACGATCGGCCAGCAGTACACGATCCAGCGAGTCGTGCCGGCGCCGCACGTGCCGACCTCGGCCGAAGTCGCTGCGGCGAAGCCGCCACCGCCACCGCCGAAAAAGAAGAAGAAGCGGCGCTGAGTCCGGAGCCGGGTGGGCGCCGGTCCGCTTTCGCCTAGCACCTCCGCTTCGCTCCGGTGCAATCTGGATGGCGCCTGGCGGCGCCAGGAATACGCGACGAGTCGTGGAGGCTCAGCGGACCGGCGCCCACCCGGCTTCTCCCAGCGGCAGCGCGCTTCAGCCCAACGGGCGCTTCTTGGCCATGCCGGGCCGCCGCGGAAGGTTGGCGGGGGTTGGGCCGGTCTTGCGGATTACGTGGAGGTGGCGGTGGGCGCTGCCGGCGCGGTTGCCTACGTCGAGGATGGACTCGGGGTGCATCGCCAGGGCATCGGCGGCGTTGGCGAGCTGTGCCTCCTCCTCGGGATCGCGCTTGCCCTTCCAGGCGATTAGGACGCCGTTTGGCTTCAGAAGTGGGGATGCGAGCTCGGCTAGGGTCGAGAGGCGCCCGACCGCCCTCGCCGTGACGACGTCGTAGCGCTCGCGTCCGTCGCCCGCCGCCAGCTCCTCCGACCGGAGGTTGAGCACTGCCGCGTTGGGGATCCCGGCAGCCTCGATCGCGCGGCGCATGAAGTCGCACTTGCGCCCGACCGACTCGATCAGCTCGACCCGCGCCTCCGGCAGCGCCACCGCCAGCACCAGGCCCGGGAAGCCGGCGCCGGCGCCGACGTCCGCGATGCGGCCAGCCCCTTTCAGCTCCGGCGCCTCCAGTCCCGTGAGGCTGTCGTCGACGTGGACCTTCCAGGCCCGCTCGTCGACCACCGAGCTGACCGAGGCCCGCTCGGCTGCGAGCAGGCCGAGGACCTTCGTCAGCGCGGCGCGGGCGTCAGGCCCCAGCTCGACGCCGGGCTCCCGGCTCACTCGGTGACGAGCGGGGCGACGATCACGCAGCGGTTGGGCTCGTCGCCCTCGCTGTAGGTCTCGACCCCGGCGCGCTCTTTCAGCCGTTCGTGGACGACGCGCCGCTCCTGGGCGGACATCGGGTCCATCTCGACCACCCGGTTGGCGCTCAGCGCCCGCTCGGCGGCGCGATCGGCGCGGCCCTCCAGGGTCTCCCGCCTGCGCTCGCGGTACCCGGCGGCGTCGACGATCACCCGCTTGCGCTCCCGCATGCCGCGGAAGGCGGCTTGGTAGGAGAGCAGCTGCAGCGCGTCGATCGTCTGGCCCCGTTTGCCGATCAGCAGGCCGTAGTCGTCGTTCCCGACGACGCTGGCGAGGATCCGGTCGTCGTCCTCCTCAACCTCCACCTCCCCGTCGAGGTCGAGCTCGTCGAGCACTCCCTCGAGCAGCTCGCGGACGCGCTCGGCCGGTTCCTCTGGCCAGTCGAAGCTCTCGGACACGCCGAGCAGGCTATCCGACCGCTCACCGACGCGCGCCGGAATCAACCATCTAGGGTGCCCTCCGATGGGGACGGTCTACGCGGTCGCAAACCAGAAGGGCGGGGTCGGGAAGACGACCACCGCCGTCAGCCTGGCCTCCTGCGAGGCCGCCGGCGGCGAGCAGACGCTGCTGGTGGACCTCGATCCGCAGTGCAACGCGACCGTCGCGCTCGGCGCCGGCCGCGAGATGCACCCCTCCTCCTACGATTGCCTGACCGGCGACGTCTCCGTCGCCGAAGCCGCCCGGCCGGCGGGCCCCGACAACCTCTGGCTGGTCCCGGCCAGCCGCGACCTCGCCGGCGCCGCGGTCGAGCTGCCGCGGATCGAGGGCTCCGAGACGCGTCTGCGGGAACGCCTCGGCCCGGTGCGCGAGCGCTTCGCGGTGACCCTGCTCGACTGCCCCCCGTCGCTCGGTCCGGTCAGCGTCAACGCCCTCACCGCGGCGGACCGGGTGATCGTCCCGGTCCAGGCCGAGTACCTGGCGCTGGAGGGCCTGGTCCAGTTCCTCGAGACGCTCGGGCTGATCAGGCGCGAGCTCAACCCGCGGCTCGAGGTGGCGGGGCTGCTGATCACGATGCACGACGAGCGGACCCGCCTCGCGCAGGACGTCGAGGCGGAGCTGCGCCAGCACTTCGCGGGCATGGTGCTCGACACGGTGATCCCCCGGAGCGTTCGAGTCGCCGAGTCGCCGAGTTATGGTCTCCCCGTGACCGAGCACGCCCCCGCGTCGAGAGGCGCCGTCGCCTACCGGGCGCTGGCCAAGGAGCTGGCGCGCCGTGGCTAGCGCCGCGAAGCGCGGCATGGGCCGCGGCCTGTCGGCGATCCTGCCGGAAACCGACAGCGAGGGCGCCGGCGAGCTGCGCGAGCTGCCCGTCGACCTGATCAAGCCGAATCCCGACCAGCCCCGGACCCGCTTCGATCCCGACGCGCTCACCGCGCTCGCCGCGTCGATCGAGACCAGCGGGGTCGTGCAGCCGCTGCTGGTCCGGCCCCTCCCCGACGGCAGCTACGAGCTGGTCGCCGGCGAGCGCCGCTGGCGCGCCGCCCAGCAGGCGGGGCTCGAGAAGGTCCCCGCGGTCGTCCGCGACCAGGCCGAAGCCGAGCGGCTGCAGGCGGCGCTGATCGAGAACATGGTGCGCGAGGACCTCAACCCGGTCGAGGAGGCGCGCGCCTGCGCCGCCCTGGTCGACGATCTCGGGCTGAGCAAAGAGGAGCTGGCCCGCCGAGTTGGCCGCAGCCGCCCGGCCGTCTCCAACCTGATCCGCCTGCTGGAGCTGCCCGACGAGACGCTGGAGCTGCTCGAGTCGCGGCAGCTCAGCGAGGGCCATGGCAAGGCGCTGCTCGGGGCCGGCGGCAACGACGTGCGCCGCCGCCTCGCCCGCGACGCGGTGCGGGGCGGATGGTCGGTTCGGGAGACCGAGAACCGGGTCAAGCTGGCCGGCCAGCCAAAGGCAAGGCCGAAGCGACCGGCGCTCGACCCGGACGAGCGGGCGGCCCTCGAGGAGACCGCCGACGCCCTGGAGACCGCCCTCGGCCACGAGGTGAAGATCCACGCCCGCGGCAAAGGGATCGCCGTCGAGCTCCGCTTCGACGACCTCGACGAGGCCCGCGCTCTGGCCCGGAAGATCAGGCGAGGTCCTTAGAGCCGACGCTGGACGGTCTGCTCGGCGAAATCCACAAGCGCGTTTGCTTGGCGCAGAGCGGCCTGGAGATCCGTTCCCGCGACGTCGAACAATCCGTAATGGGCCTCGTCCTTGAGGCTGAGCAGCCGGCGCAAGGCGTTCGCCGCCCGAGCGCCACCCGGCTCGATCTGCTCAACCAGGTCGGTCGCCTGCCGGTGGTCCTGGCCACGCGAGCGGCGGCCGAGTGCGCTGCAACAGGCAGCATCGGCGGCGGCGATACCTGACAGCACGGCGAGCGCAGCCGCTGCTCCGGCGTACTCCAGGTCTTCCCCTTCGCCTGCCGAAAGCTCGGCGACGTCGAGGAACTTCCGCGCGTGGGCCAGTCGCGTCCGCGCATGAGTCGCGGAGCAGGGCTGGGTGCGACGTGCGCGCCCGGCGGCCTTCACACCGGCTCCAACAACTCAGCCGCCGCCGCGCCCGCGACGGTGATCGCGTCCGAGCGGAGCTCGGCGACGATCGGGGGCTCATCTTTGCGCAGCCGCGCAAGCTCCGCCTCGCCGACCTCGGCTATCCCGGCTCGATTTCCGGTCCATCGCTGGACTTGACGGGCCAGCAGGTCCAGCTCGCTCCGCCAGGCCGGATCCTCGCCGTCCACCTCTCCCGGCCGCACAACGAACAGGTCGATGTCGCTCCCGGCATCTCCCTCGCCCCGCGCCGCGGAGCCGAACACCGACACATGGACCGGCGCCAACTCCCATGATCCGATCGTGGACCGGAGGCGCCTGAACAGCTCGCCTCGCATGCCGGCGAGGACGTCGACCGCCGGGGCGGCGAGATGGTCCCGATTCAGCGTGAAAAGGAGCGCTCGACCGGCCTCCTCCCTGTCGACGAGGCCTTGCTCCGCAAGGCGGTTGAGGGCGTTGAGCGCTCCTCCGTGAGAGCGCTTGCCCAGCAGCCGCGCCACCTCGCGCCCGGTCAGCGGCCGGCTGGTTCCTGCAAGCACGCTCAGCACCCCGCTGTCGAGCGTTGGGCAGACCGCCTTATAGGGATGCGCGATGTCCATGTTCTTCCTTGGAGATGATATCGGACATATGGATATTTTCCCAGCCATATACTCAATTTCTTATCCATTCGATCCGGACATCGATCGCACCTCGTCGAGGGCGGGAGGCCAGCCGCGAGCGGCGCGGCAAAGACGAGCCGTCAGAGACTAAGATTGCCGAGGCTGAAGTAGCTGAAAGGGCGATTAGCTCAGTTGGTTAGAGCGCGTCTCTGATAAGGACGAGGTCCCTGGTTCGAATCCAGGATCGCCCACCTCTCCCGCCTATAATCGGCCGTCCCCTACGGTCGGGAGCGTTTCGCGTGCAGCAGATGCAGATCTACGGCGTCTCCTTCGACATGGTCGGCAAGCAGCCGATCGTGCTGCTGAAGACCGTGGAGGGGAACCGCTTCCTGCCGATCTGGATCGGGCACCCGGAGGCGGCGGCGATCCTGATGAAGCTGCAGGGGGCCTCGACGCCGCGGCCGATGACCCACGACCTGCTCTCCGACGTGCTCGAGCAGCTCGACGCCAAATGCGAGCGGGTCTCCGTCACCGAGCTGCGCGACAACACCTTCTACGCCTCGATCACGGTCTCGGTCAACGGCTCCGAGCTGGAGATCGACTCGCGGCCCTCCGACGCTCTTGCCCTCGCGGTTCGCGTCTCGGCGCCGATCTTCGCGGCCGAGGAGGTGATCGAGGAGTCGGCGATCGAGTTCGAGCACGAGGTCGAGGACACCGAGGAGGTCGTCGACAAGTTCAAAGAGTTCCTCGACGAGGTCACCCCCGAAGACTTCGCTCAGGGCGATAGTTGAGACTCTAGGCAGCCGCCGGCTTCAGGGCCAGGTCGAGGATCCGCTCGACCAGCGCCTCGAAGTCGATTCCGGCCGCCTCCGCCGCCTGCGGCAGCAGGCTGGTGTCGGTGAGGCCGGGGATTGCGTTGGCCTCCAGCACCTGGGGCCCGGTTTCGCCGAGAATCAGGTCGACCCGGGCGAAGCCGGAGCAGCCGAGGGCGCGGTAGGCGGCGAGCGCGGCGTCGGTGACCGCCGTCCGCTCGTCCTCGCTCAGCTCCGCGGGACAGACGAAGCGGGTGCGGCCGATCTCGTAGCGGGCTTCGAAGTCGTAGTCCTCGCCCTCGGCGGGGATCGCCTCGACCACCGGCAGCGCCTCGTCCCCGAGCACGCTCACCGCCAGCTCCCGTCCCGCGACGAAGCGCTCCAGCAGCACCCGGTCGTCGTAGCTGAAGGCGGAGATCAGCGCCTGCGGCACCTGCGCCGGTTCGGCGGCGAACTTGACCCCGAGCGAGGAGCCGCCGCGGCTGGGCTTGATCACCAGCGGGAAGCCGAGGCCCTGCTCGAGCCGGTCGAGCGCGTCGGCGGCGCCGAGCTCGCGAAATGCCGTCTGGTTGAAGGCGAACCAGTCCGGGGTCGGCACCCCCGCCTCGCGCAGCGCGTCCTTGGCCAGGGCCTTGTCCATGCAGCGCCCGCAGGCGGCCACGCCCGGCCCGGTGAAGGGGATGCCGAGGATCTCGAGCAGCTCCTGGGCGGTGCCGTCCTCGCCGCCGACCCCGTGCATCGCGACGAAGGCGACGCCGGGCCGCTCCTCCTTCAGCCGCCTGACCAGGTCCGGGCCGACGTCGATCGCCAGCACCTCGTGGCCGAGCGCTTCCAGCGCGTCCTCGACCCGCGCCGCCGAGCGCAGCGAGACGCCGCGCTCAAGCGAGCGGCCGCCCTTCAGCACCGCGACCCTCATCCACCCGCCTCGCCGGTCTTGCGGAACGGGAGCACGTCGGCGCCCTCGGCTTCGGCCCCCTTCGCCGGCAGCGCCTGTTCCCCGGTGAGCGCGGAGTACAGCTCGACCTGCTCGGAGATCACCTCGCCGATCCGCCGCACCCCCTCGCGGATCTCGTCCTCGTCGACGCCGGAGAAGTTGAGCCGCATCGAGCTGCGCCCGCGCCCGTCGACGTAGGCCGCTTGGCCGGGGACGAAGGCGACGTCGGCGCGCAGCGCCTTCGCCAGCAGGTCGCCGGTGTCGATGTAGCCGGGCAGGGTGGCCCAGATGAAGAGCCCTCCCTGCGGCTCGGTCCAGGTCGCCGCGGCGGGGAAGTGCTCCTGCAGCGCGCCGAGCATCGTGTCGCGCCGGCGCCGGTAGATCCCGACCAGGTCCTCGATGTAGGGCTTCCAGCGCCGTTCGGCGAAGTACTCGCGGACGAAGAACTGGGTCAGGGTGGAGGTGCAGAGGTCGGCGGCCTGCTTGCCGAGCACGATCTTCTCCATCACCGGCGGCGGCGCCACCGCCCAGCCGAGGCGGATGCCGGGGGAGAGGATCTTCGAGAAGGTGCCGATGTAGATGACGAAGTCGCCGCCGTCGAGCTGGTAGAGGGGCGGCAGCGGCTCGCCGCCGTAGCGCAGCAGGCCGTAGGGGTTGTCCTCGACCACGAGCAGCTCGTGCATGCGGGCCAGCTCGACCAGGCGCCGGCGCCGAGCGAGCGACATCGTCACCCCGGCCGGGTTCTGGAAGCTCGGCACCGAGTAGACGAACTTCGGCCGCCGGCCCTCGCGGCGCAGCCGGTCGAGAACCTGTTCGAGCTCCTCGATCCGCATCCCGTCCTCGTCGCACTCGATCTGGACGACGTCGGCCTGGTAGCTGCAGAAGACCGGCACCGCGCCGGGGTAGGTGGGCGCCTCGCAGATGACCACGTCGCCGGGGTCGACCAGCGTCTTGCAGACCAGGTCGATCGCCTGCTGGCCGCCGGTGGTGACGATCACGTCGTCGGGGTCGGGGAGCATTCCCTCCGCGGCCATCACCTCGAGGATGCAGTCCCTGGTCTCTTCGAATCCCTCGGTCGGCCCGTACTGGAGCGCCTCGGCGGCGGACTCCTGAGCGATCCGCGTCATCTGCGCGGCGAAGCTCTGCGGTGGGAAGGTCGAGGTGTCCGGAAGCCCGCCGGCGAGCGAGATCACTTCGGGGCGGGCGGTCACCGCCATCAGGTCGCGCATCGCCGAGGAGCGCATCACGCCGGTCCGCTCGGCGAACAGCCCGGCGTATCGCTCCAGGTCCCGGGTGCTCGTGTGAGCGCGCCGCCGGTGGGGCGGTGGGGGCGTCTCCGTCATCCCATAGAAGTGTGGCGGATAGACGCCGCCGCGTCCGGGCGGTTAGGTTTTCGCATGTGGAAGCAGCTCTCACCGACCTCGGAGTCGGCATCGCGATCGGGATGATCGCCGGCACCACCGGCACCCACGGCTCGGCCCGGGGGCGGATGACCCTGCTCGCCGCGGTGATCGGGATCGTCGTCGGCTTCCTGATCGACGGCGCCCTCGGCGCTGTGCTCGCTCTGGTCGGCGCGGTACTCGCCTGCCTGGTGATCAGCGATCTCGTCTCCGGCGCCAGCCGCCGCGAGGGGAGCGGCGCCGGCGCGCTCGGCTTCATCGTCGCCCTGGCGGCGCTGGTTGCCATCGCGGTCGCCCTGCTGCTGCCGCTCGCGACCATCCTCGTCGCCGGCGGCCTGATCTGGCTCGGCGTCGCCAGGCATCGTCGGGCCCAGCGCAAACACGCCGGGCTGCGCGTCCTGCGGTAGCCGGAACGGCGTTCGTCCTTTCCGGGGGCATATCCGGGGAAAGGACGAACGCAGCGCGCCCCGAGCCGACCGGCCCGGTCGAGCATCATTCGGGCGATGCCGGCGAAGAAGCTCGTCCTCACCTACGTCGACTCGCTGCGCACCGACATGCTGCGGCGCGCCGTCGCCGAGGAGCGCGCGCCGACCTTCGGCGCCCTGCTCGAGCGCGGGGTGCTGGTCGAGGACTGCGTCTCCAGCTTCCCCTCGGTGACCCCGGTCGCCTGCTCGGAGCTGGTCACCGGGGTCGGCGCGGACCGGCACTGGATCAGCGGCATGAACTGGTACCACCGGCTCGAGCGGCGCTACGTCGAGTACGGCTCCTCGCTCGACGCGACCCGCTCCTTCGGCGTCTTCCGCGCCCTCTACGACCTCGTCTACAACATGAACCTGGCCCACCTCAACCCGCGGGCAGAGACCCTCTTCGAGCGCCTCGACGACGCCGGCGCGAGGACCGCCTGCACGCCGTTCCTGATCTACCGCGGCCGCCACCGTCACGAGGTCTCGCTCGACGGGCTGCTGCGCCGCGCCGTCGACGCGACCAGGCTGAAGTTCCACCACCACACCTGGGGCCCGACCGACCTCTTCTACGGCGAGCTCTACGCGAGCCGCGAGGTCCCCTGCCGGCCGACCTCGATCCCCGGCGGCCGCGACGACTACGCCGCATGCTGCGCGGCGGAGCTGGCCAAGGAGGGCCGCTACGACTTCCTCCTGCTCTCGCTGCCGGACAACGACACCTACAGCCACCGGCACGGGCCGGAGGCGAGCGTCGAGTCGATCGCCAAGGCCGACCGCTGCTTCGCGAAGCTGGTCGAGGCGGCGGGCGGCCTCGACGGCTTCCTCGAGGAGCACGCCCTGATCCTGGTCGCCGACCACGCCCAAACGCCGGTCCACCGCGGCCTGCCGCTGGCCGAGCTGCTCGCCCGCCAGTGGACGGTGCTGCAGCCCTCCGACGACCGCCCGGAGCTGGCCCAGCTCGCGGTCAGCCCCACCGGCCGCGCCGCCCACGTCTACCTGCTGCCGGGCGAGGGCGAGCGGGCGGAGCCGACGGCGGTGGCGGCCGCGTTGACCGTGATCGAGGGGATCGAGCTGGTCTGCCGGCTGGAGGGGGACGACGGCCTGCCGCTGCGCCGCGACGAGCCTGGGATGCCGGCGCGCGGCGGCGAGTGGGCGGTGGTCGAGCGCGGGGAGGAGGCGGTCCGCTTCCGGCCCGGCGGCGACGTCGCCGACCTGCGCGGCGGGCGCTGGGAGGTCGAGGGGGAGCTCTCGGCGCTCGGCGCTCGGGTGGAGGACGGGAGGCTGCGCAGCGACTCCTACCCGGATCCGCTGGCGCGGGTCTGGGCGGCGCTGACGGCGCCCCACTCGGGCGACTTCGTCGTCTCGCTGGCGCCGGGCTTCGAGGCGGTCGACTGGGGAGGGGTCAGCCACGCCGGCGGCGGCAGCCACGGCTCGCTCGACGCCGGTGACTCGCTCGGCCCGCTGCTCTTCGTCGGCTGCGGGCCGGAGTCGGCGGAGGAGCGGGAGCAATGGACTCTGCGCGACGTGGCGCCGGCGGTCCTCCAGCACTTCGGAATCGAGCATTAGTGAGAGCCATCGGCTGCGCGCTTCTGCTGGCGGCCGTGTTGGCGGCGATGCCAGCGCAGGCGGCGGGATCGAGCGGGCAGATCTCCGAAAAGCAGGCGATCCACGCCGCGAACCGGGACTCGAAGGTCATTGGGGAGCGGGAGAGGAACGGGGCGCTGGCGCCGGTCGCGAGCATGGTCGAAGGCCACTGGGAGGTCGGCTACTTCGTCCACGGCGACGAGGTGGCGGTGGTGCTGGTCGACCCTGCGACGGGGGAGGTGACCGAGTCGTGGACCGGGTACCAGGTCGCCTGGAAGATGGCCCGCGGCTACTCCGGCGCCTTCGGTCACAAGCTCAACGCCCCCTACGTCTTCCTGCCCCTCTGCGCCCTCTTCCTGCTCGGGCTGGTCGACTGGCGCCGCCCGTGGCGCGTCGCCAACCTCGACCTGGCGGTCCTGCTCGGCTTCGGCGTCTCCCACTTCTTCTTCAACCGGGGCGAAATCGGCGTCTCGGTCCCGCTCCAGTACCCGGTCCTGCTCTACCTCCTGGGGCGGTCGCTATGGATCGGATTTCGCGGCAGGGGGGAGGGGCTGCGCCCGGTCTGGCCCGCCGCCTGGCTGCTGATCGCGGCGCTGTTCCTGATCGGCTTCCGGGTCGGCCTCAACGTCGCCGACTCGGGCGCGATCGACGTCGGCTACGCGGGGGTGGTCGGCGCCGACCGGATCGCCCACGGCGAACAGCTCTACGGCAGCTTCCCCGAAGACGTCGCCCACGGCGACACCTACGGGCCGGTCAGCTACCTGGCCTACGTGCCCTTCGAGCGGATCTGGCCCTGGTCAGGGAGCTGGGACGACCTGCCCGCCGCCCACGCCGCCTCCGTCTTCTTCGACCTGGCGACCTTCGCCTTCCTGATCCTGCTCGGCATCCGCATCCGGCCGGGACCCGCGGGCCGCCGCCTCGCCGCGATCCTCGCCTTCGGCTGGGCCGCCTACCCCTACACCGCGTTCGCGCTGGAGTCGAACTCGAACGACACGCTGGTCGCCGCCCTTCTCGTCGCGACGGTCCTCGTGCTCGCCAGACCCCTGGCCCGCGGAGCGACGCTGGCCCTCGCCACCTGGGCGAAGTTCGCGCCAATCGTGCTCGCACCGATGCTGTTCGCCCATGAGCGCCGCCGTCGTGCCGCTCTGCTCTACGCCTCCGGGTTCGCCGCGGTGGCGGTCGCTGTGATGGCGTGGCCCGCCATCGATCCAGGGTTGAAGACGTTTTACGAGAGGACGATTGCATCTCAGGCGGGGCGCGAATCGCCGTTCAGCATCTGGGGACAGGTGCATGGGCTCGAACCGTTGCGGATCGCCCTGCTGGTCGGGACGGGCGCGCTGTCTCTTCTGCTGGCGTTCATTCCGAAGCGCAAGTCACTCGTCCAGGTAGCCGCGCTTTCGGCCGCCCTGCTGATCGCGCTCCAGCTCACGCTGCACCATTGGTTCTACCTCTACATCGTCTGGTTCTACCCTCTGCTCTTGGTCGGGCTGGCGGCGCTTGAGATGGGGCGGGATACCCCTCCGAACGGCTTGTACTTCTCGGGCGTCCGAACCTCGGACGGCACGCGCACGCCCCACCCGAGCAAGTTGAGAGAGGAGGGGTATCCCGCCCCTACTCCCCGCCCGTAGCCGGCACCATCACCTGCTCGAACGAGTCAGCCAGTCCCCGCCGGTTGACCTCGACCACCGCGCCCATCACCCAGACGTCCTCGTCCGCCGTTTCGAACTTGGTCGGCATCTGGGTGATCAGCGAGGCCAGCGCCTGCTCCGGCTTCACCCCGAGCACGCTCGTGCGCGACCCGGTCATGCCGACGTCGGAGATGAAGGCCGTGCCCTTCGGCAGCACCCGCCCGTCGGCCGTCGGCACGTGGGTGTGGGTGCCGAACACCGCCGCCACCCGCCCGTCGAGGTGCCATCCCATCGCCACCTTCTCGCTGGTCACCTCGGCGTGGAAGTCGACCACGACCGCGTCGGCGTCGAGCCGGTCGAGGATCTCGTCGACGGCGTCGAAGGGGGAGCGGGCGACCCGCAGCCCGACGGCGCCGCTGAGGTTGATCACCCCGATCCGCATCCCGCCCGCCTCGACCACGGTGTGGCCGCGGCCCGGGTTGGCGCTCGGGTAGTTGGCCGGCCGCACCACCCGCTCGTCGTTGGCGAGGAACCCGTAGGCCTCGCGGTGGCGGTAGACGTGGTTGCCGGTGGTGATCACGCCGGCGCCGGCGCCGAAGAGGTCGTTGGCGGTGCGCTGGGTGATCCCGACGCCGCCGGCGGAGTTCTCGCCGTTGACGATCACCAGGTCCGGCGCGTAGCGCTCGCGCAGCGACGGCATCGTCTCGCGCAGCCCGCGCCGGCCGGGGCTGCCGACCACGTCTCCGATGAAGAGGACCCGCATCGCACCTGACCCTATCTGCGAGATTGAGAGCGGTGGCGGAACCGGTCGAAGCGGGCGGGATCGTGGAACGCGCGCTCCGCTATCCGTACGCCGCTCCGCGGCGCTCCTTCGTCTTCGTCTCCGGCGAGGCCAGAGAGCTCCCGGCCGAGCCGCTCGACCTCTCCGGCCGCGAGCCGCTGCTCGCCTACGGCGCCAACGCCGCGCCGGAGGCGCTGGCGCGGAAGCTGGCGGCGCTGCCGGAGCGGCGGCTGCCGGTCCTCCGCGCTGAGCTCGACGGGTTCGACGTCGTCTACTCGGCGCACGTCTCCCCCTACGGCGCGGTGCCGGCGACGCTGCGGGAGAGCCCCGGGACCACCGCGCCGGCCTTCGTCGCCTATCCCGACGCCGATCAGCTGCGCCTGCTCTCGGCCAGTGAGCCCAACTACCGGCTGACGCGGTTGCGAGATGTCACCTGCCGCCTCGAGACAGGCGACTTGCCGACCGAGGTCGACGCCTTCGTCAGCCGCCACGGCTGCCTCTCGCTGGACGGCGGCGAGGTCGCCCTCGCCGCGATCGCGGTCGCGGGCCGCTCGCTCCCGGCTCTGGGCGAGCCCGCCGTGCTCGATCTCGTCAGGTCGGCGTTCTTCCCCCAGCTCGACCTCGAGTCGTTCGTCCTCGACCGCGTAGCGGCGGGTGGCCTCGCGCCGTTTCCACCTTTGTCCCGGCAATAGCGAGGACAAAGGTGGAAACGAGATCGTGTGGGTGGGTCAGACCGTCGCGAAGCGGCGCAGCGCCAGGCGGGCGACGAGGGCGTAGGCGACGGCTAGGACGACGAGGTGAAGCAGCGGCCCGCCGATCCCCGGCCCCGCCGAGTCGAGCGCCGCGGTGATCGCCTGCAGCGCCGGCTTGAAGGGGAAGAGCGCGGTGATCGCGCGGATCGCGTCGAAGGTCCCGCTTCCGACCGTCCCGGAGGGGACCAGGGAGAGCAGCGCGATCGGCAGCGTCACCATGAAGGCGAGCAGGGAGACCGCCCGCACCTCGCGCGCGAGCGCCCCGAGGGCGGCTCCGGCCGCCGCCAGCGCCCCGCCGCCGAGCAGGATCGCGGCCAGCCAGAGCCCGAAGCGCCCCCATTCGAGCGGCACGAAGATCTGCATCCCGGCCAGCATCAGCAGGGTCACCCCGAACCCGACCACGACCCCGAGCAGGACCTTCTCGGCGAGCAGCGCCGGGGCGGAGATCAACCCGCGGGTGAGCCTCGCGAAGGCGTTCTCCTCCCGCTCCAGCGCCAGCGAGCCGGCGACGAGGAGGACGACGACGAAGGCCAGCGTCAGGGTGGCGGCGACGGCGACGGCGAAGACTTCGAGCGGCGGGCTGGCCCCGCCGACGCTGACCTTCCGCACCTCGATCGGCTGGGCGACGCGGTCGAGCAGCGGCCCGGCGATGTCGAGGTTGTCGCGCGCCTGGGTCGCGAAGCCGGCCACCTGTTCGAGCGAGCCCCGCAGCGGCCCCTTCGGCAGCGCCGGCTCGAGCGCCGTGAGGATCTGCGCCGTCGCCCGCAGGCCGAGGATGTGGACGACTCCGCCCAGCGCCTTGAAGTCGCCGCCGTCGATCAGCAGCTTCAGGTAGCGGCCGCCTTCGCCGGCGATCCGCCGCGCGATCGCCAGGTTCGCCCGCGCCATCAGGGCCGAGATCCGTTCGTTGACCAGTTCCGCCTTGACCGGGTCTTCTTCGTTGACGAGGACTTCGACCTTGGGAATCCCGGGGGCGAGGGTCGAGAGCGAGTTGATCTGGGCGACGAGGTCGGAGGGGAGGATCAGCGCCGCCAGCACGTCGCCGGAGCGGACCCTGTCGACCGCCTCCGCCCGGTCGCGGACGTGGACGCACTCGACCCGGTGGCAGATCCGGTCGCCCACGCCGGTGGCCGGGAGCTGCTGGCCGCCGACCTCGATCCGGCTTTCGGACGGCACTTCGTTGAGAAAGGCGACGCGCGGCTTCTCCGGCCCGCGCGAGATCGCGAAGCCGACCAGGACGGCGATCAGGATCGGGTAGGCGACCAGCAGCGCCGCCTGCAGCGGCGAGCGGCGCAGGATCTGCAGGTCCTTGAGCAGCAGCCAGCGCATCTCAGTGCCCCCGGTGTTGCAGGTAGGCGACGAAGGCGGTCTCGAAGTCGCGGTCGGCGGCCTCGGGCGCCTCGCTGCGGACCGCCTCGCGCAGCTCCTCAGCGGAGCCGTCGAAGAGCGCCTCGCCGTCGGCCAGCACCAGCAGCCGCTGCCCGTAGCGCTCCGCCTCCTGGATGTCGTGGGTCGAGAAGACGACCGCGGCGCCGCCGCCGGCGAGGCCGGAGACGAACTCCCAGAGGCGGGCCCGCTGGCGCGGGTCGAGGCCGACGCTGGGCTCGTCGAGCAGCAGCGCCGAGGGCCGGGAGAGCAGCCCGATCGCGATGTTGACCCGCTGCTGGTTGCCCCCCGAGAGGCGGGCGACGACCTCCTCGCGCCGCTCGCCCAACCCGATCAGCTCCAGCATCTCCTCGACGGTGGCGCGCGGGTCGTCGCGCCCCTCCAGCCGGGCGAACAGCAGCAGGTTCTCCTCGACGGTCAGCCGCCGGTAGAGCGCCGCCTGCTGCGGCACCCAGCCGACCCCGCCCTCCGGCGCGACGACCCCGCCCTCCTCGGCGGCCACGACCCCGGCGAGGATCGAGAGCAGCGTCGTCTTCCCCGCTCCGTTCGGCCCGATCACCGCGACCAGCTCCCCCGCCCGCGCCTCCAGCCCGACCCCTCGCAGAGCCTCCCGCTCGCCGTAGCGCTTGCTCAAGCCCCGCGCGGTGAGCGCAGGCTCCATCCCCGTCCCCGCAGGCATCGCGGAAACGCTACTCAGAAAAGGCTCTGCCCCGGCCCGTCGCCCGCGGTTCTGCGCAGCAGGTAGTCCCGGAACCGGGGCGCCGTGTAGTCGTACTCGCCTTTGCGGATGCGGTAGAGGACCCCATGGTCGACGAGACGGCCCAAGAGGACGTTCACGTTCGCCGGCGTCTTGTCGATCGCCTCGTTCAGCTTCGAAACCACGAGCGGCGGGTAGTCCGCGAACGCGGTGCCGAGCAGGACGTCCTGCTCGGCCGGCGTCAGCGTTTCGACCCGGGGATCGTAGAAGTCGATGTCGAGGCGGCGGTAGATGTCGGGGCGCACCGTCTGCAGGAGGGGAGCGCCGATCCGCCGCACTTCGCCGATCTCGGCCGCCTCCCACAGTTCCGACCCCCACAGCTGGATGAAGTAGGGATAGCCCTCGACTTCCTCGACCACCTGCCGGACCACGTCGTCGTCGGCTTCGACCCCACTGCCAGCCTCCGCCAGGGGCCGGGCGAAGGCCTCGTCGGCGTCGGCCTGTTCCAGCGAGCCGATCTCCTCCCCCCTGAACATCCGCTCGGTATAGGAGCGCGCCCTAAGCAGGTTTCCGGTCAGGGTCGGGAGGCCGCAGAGCACGAGCCCGAGCGGGATCTCGCGTCGCTGGAGCGCGACCACCGCGCTGATCAGAAGCGACAGCGGGTGTTCTCCATCGCGCTTGGCGCCATCGCGAATCACCTGCGCCTCGTCGAGCAGGAGCACGAAGCCGGACCGGCCCTTCGCGACCGCCGTCTCCACGACCTCGAACAGGGCGCGGGTGACGTCTTCGCGCGGTTGACCGACGATCGGGTCGTAGGTGAGGGTGAATTCACCCCAGCCGATGCCGAGGCTGCCGGCGTGTCGAGCGGCGTCGCCGACCGCCTTCTTGATCCGCTCGACCCTGGAGAGACGCTCCCTGGTGTCACGCGCGACGGCCGCGAGAGCCTCGACCAGGGGCTCCTCTCCGTTGTGCCCGGGCTGGAGCTCGAGCATCGCGCCGATCCAGCCGGCGTCTTCGGCGATCGACTGGAACTCCCCCAACAGCACGGTCTTGCCGACGCCCCGCAGGCCCGTCAGCCGCATGTTCGGCGGCTGCTCGGGGGCGGCTCGCAGCATCGCGCGGAAGCGGCGCATGGGCTGCTCACGGCCAGCCAGGTAGAGGGGCTTGCTCCCCACTCCGGGCCGAAATGGGTTCTTTCTCGGCAGTTGGGTCATAACAGCGGCTTCCTAAGTTTCGGGGAAGTTAACAGATCTACTGTTATAAGTGCGATACCGAGTTTGTCTTCCCGGTCAGGCTGCTGCAGAGGCGCGAACTCTAGAATCAAGGCAATGCCGTTCCCTGCCACTCGCATGCGACGCATGCGCCGAACCGACACGCTGCGCGGCCTCGTGCGCGAGACCGAGCTCTCGCCCTCGCACCTGATCCAGCCGCTCTTCGTGGTCGCCGGCGAGGGCATCCGCGAGGAGGTCGCCTCGATGCCCGGGATCGAGCGCTTCTCGATCTCCGGCCTGGTCGAGGAGGCGGGCGAGATCGCGGCCGCCGGCGTCGGCGCGGTCCTGCTCTTCGGCGTCCCCGCGGACAAGGACGAGTCCGGCAGCGGCGCCTACGACGAGGAGGGCGTGGTGCAGATGGCGGTCCGCGCGCTGAAGGAGGCGCACCCCGACCTGGTCGTGATCACCGACGTCTGCCTCTGCGAGTACACCTCGCACGGCCACTGCGGCTTCCTCCGCGACGGCGAGGTCGACAACGACATCACGGTCGAGCTGCTGGCGAAGATCGCGATCTCCCACGCCGAGGCCGGCGCCGACGCGGTCGCGCCGAGCGACATGATGGACGGCCGGGTCGGCACGATCCGCCACCAGCTCGACGAGGAGGGCCATTCCCGCACCCCCATCGTCGCCTACAGCGCCAAGTACGCCTCGGCTTTCTACGGGCCCTTCCGCGACGCCGCCGAGTCGACCCCGGAGTTCGGCGACCGGCGCGGCTACCAGATGGATCCGGCCAACGCCGCCGAAGCGGTGCGCGAGGCCGAGCTCGACCTCGAAGAGGGAGCGGACATGCTGATGGTGAAGCCGGCGACCCCCTACCTCGACGTCGTCCGCCGGGTAAAGGAGGCGACCGGCGCTCCGCTCGCCGCCTACCACGTCTCCGGCGAGTACTCGATGCTGAAGGCCGCCGCCGCCAACGGCTGGATCGACGAGCGGCCCGCGGTGCTGGAGACGCTGACCTCGATCCGTCGCGCCGGGGCCGACGCGATCGTCACCTACTACGCGAAGGAGGCCGCCGGATGGCTTCGGTGAAGGTCCCCCAGTCGAAGGCCCGCTCGCGCCGGGACGGCGCCGCGATCCCGCTCGACGAGACCGACAAGCGGCTGATGAACCTGCTGCAGTCGAGCTTCCCCCTCGACCCCGAGCCGTTCGCGCTCATCGCCTCCGAGGCCGAGCTGGAGCTCGACGACGTCCTCGCCCGCACCCAGCGCCTGCTCGACGGCCGGATCATCCGCGAGATCACGCCGATCTTCGACACCCGCGCGCTCGGCTACGAGTCGATGCTGGTCGCCGCCAAAGTCGACCCCGAGAGCCCGCAGCGGGCGGCGCGGATCGTCAACTCGCACCCCGGCGTCTCCCACAACTACCTGCGCACCCACGAGTTCAACCTCTGGTTCACGATCGCCACCCCGCCCGACTCCAAGCTCGGGATCGAAGGCACGCTGGAGGCGCTGATGCGGGAGACCGGCGCGACCTCGATGCGCCAGCTGCCGACCCTGACCCTGTTCAAGATCAACATGAACCTGGAGATGGAGAAGGGGACCGACGCGCTCGCCGCGCCGGTCGAGGCGGCGCCCCCGCGCGAGCTCGAGGCGCAGCCTTACGACGAGGACGACATCGCCCTGATCCGCGCCCTGCAGGGGCCGATGGCCGCGGTCGAGCGCCCCTACGACGAGGCCGCGGCGGAGCTCGGGATCGGCGCCGAGGAGATGCTCGAGCGCCTGCGCGACATGGTCGACCGCAGGATCCTGCGCCGGGTGGCGGCGATCCTCTTCCACCGCCGCGCCGGCTTCTCCGCCAACGGGATGGGCGTCTGGAAGGTGCCCGAGGACGAGATCATGGAGGTGGGGTCGAGGATGGCCTCCTTCCGCGGCATCTCCCACTGCTACCAGCGGCCGACCTACGAGGACTGGCCCTACAGCGTCTTCACGATGGCCCACGGCCGCTCCAAGGAGGAGTGCGACGCGATCCTCGACTCGATCGCCGAGGAGTGCGGGATCGGCCCCGAGGGCCGCGCCACCCTCTACTCCTCGACCGAGTACAAGAAGGTGCGGCTTCATTACTTCACCGACGACTACGCGCGCTGGGAGGCCGAGCATTCCCAGCTCTGAGGGGCTCTACCGCAGAGCCCTGGAGGTCCTCCCCGGCGGGGTCAACTCGCCCGTGCGGGCGATGCGGCAGATCGGCCGCGAGCCGATCTTCGTCGAGCGCGGCGAGGGATGCGAGCTGGTCGACGTCGACGGCAACCGCTACCTCGACTGGGTCGGGTCGTGGGGGCCGCTGATCCTCGGCCACGCCGAGCCCTCGGTGGTCGCGGCGGTGATCGAGGCGGCGAAGCGGGGGACCAGCTACGGCGCCGCGACCGCGGCCGAGGTGGCGCTGGCCGAGGAGGTTGTCGCCCGTGTCCCCTCGGTGGAGATGGTGCGGATGACCAGCTCCGGCACCGAGGCGGCGATGAGCGCGGTGCGCTTGGCCCGGGCGATCAGCGGCCGCGAGATCCTGGTCAAGTTCGCCGGCGCCTACCACGGCCACTCCGACGGGCTGCTCGCCGACGCCGGCTCGGGTCTGGCGACGCTCGGCGTGCCCGGCAGCCCCGGCGTCACCGCGGCCCAGGCGGCGACCACGGTCGTGGTTCCCTGGAACGACCGGGACGCGGTCGCCCGCGCCCTCGCCGAGCACCAGGCCGCCGCGGTGATCGCCGAGCCGATCGCCGCCAACATGGGCGTCGTCCCGCCCGCGGACGGCTTCCTCCGGTTCCTCCGCGAGGCGACCCGCGACGCCGGCGCGCTGCTGATCTTCGACGAGGTGATCACCGGCTTCCGCGTCGCCCGCGGCGGCGCCCAGGGGCTGTACGGGATCGAGCCCGACCTGACCGTGCTCGGCAAGGTGCTGGGAGGAGGCCTGCCTGCCGCCGCCTTCGCCGGCCCGCGCGAGGCGATGGAGCGGATCGCCCCGGCCGGCGACGTCTACCAGGCTGGCACGCTCTCCGGCAACCCGCTCGCGGTCGCCGCCGGGCTGGCGACGCTGGCCCGGCTCGACGACTCCGCCTACGCGCGCCTCGCGGCGCTCACCGACCGCCTCGCCGACGGCTTCGCCGCGCTGGCCGCCGACCGCCCGCTCCAGGTCGCCGCGGCGCCGGGCCTCGTCACGCTCTTCTTCAGCGCCGAGCCGGTGCGCGACTTCGCCACCGCCCGGCGCTGCGACACCGAGGCCCACGCCAGCTTCTGCCGCGCGATGCTCAACCGCGGCGTCTACCCGCCGCCCTCCCAGTTCGAGGCCTGGTTCGTCTCCCTCGCCCACGACGAGGAGGCCGTCGACCGCACCCTCGAAGCCGCCGCCGAATCCCTCGCGGAGGCGCTCCGATGACCCCCACCCCCGTTCCGTGGTTCCTTTGTCACCCGTGACGTCACAAAGGAACCACGCAAAGCCGGAGGAGGCGCTTCGGGCGCTGGCGGCGCAGCTTCGCGGGGAGGAGACGCCGATCTCCGCGCACGTGGTCGAGCCGGCCGCGCCGCCGGTCCTCGGGCCTCTTGCCGCCTCCGGCCCCCGCGCGGCGGGCGACCCGGGCGAGTACTCGCTGGTGGTCGAGGCGGTGCGCGAGGGCTACCTGCTCCACTACGGCGAGCCGCGCCTGCTCGCCGGGCACGACCCCGACCTCGCCCTGCTCGCCGGCGACTACCTCTACGCCCTCGGCCTCGACCGCCTCGCCGTACTCGGCGACGAGCGCGCGGTCGGCGTCCTCTCCGACCTGATCGGCCGCTGCGCCCAGCTCCACGCCGAAGGGTCGCCGGGCACGGTTCCGGAGCTGTGGCGGCGGGCGGCGATGGAGGTCGGCGGCCTCGACGAGGCCGCCGAGCCCGCTCCTAGCTGAACCGGGACTGCTTGATCAGGCAGTAGTTGAACCCGAACCCGAGCACGGTGTCGTTGGCCAGGTTGCCGTTCTGGGTCAGCCGCACCGAGAGCGCCTGCACGCGGTGCTTGTTCCCCGCCTTCAGCGCCTTGCCGATTTCACGCAGCAGCCCCGTCTCCCTGTCGAGATAGCCGAGCCATTTGGCCAGCCGTGCCTCGTCGGCGCTCGGCTGCGGCGCCGCCCGGATCTGGTTGACCGCCTTGCCGAAGGCGGTCGCGGCGCGGCCGAACTGTCCGGCGGCGACCTTCAGCCTCCCTTCCTTGATCTCCCTGCGGCTGCCGGCGAGGATCTTTTCGTTCGCCTTGGTGTTCACCTTGCAGATCGGCTCCACCTGGGCGACGTAGCTTTCGCGCGTCTGTTCGGTCGCCGCCGCGGAACCCGCCAGCAGCGCCGCGGCCAGCAGCACGGCCGTGCCGATTGGGAAAAGCCTGGAAAACGGTCGGTCGCTCGGCATCGAATTGTTTCCCCGCCTCTGATGGTGGCTGCGTGAATCTCCCCGACTGCTCTGCCGGGATCGTATCGCCGCCGGCCTCGAATCGATCCCGGAGCCAACGCAATAGACTCCGAAGTCGATACGCGAAGCACGAGACGTGGCTGACGACACGGACAAGATGAACGGGGCCGAGGAGGCACCCCGAGAGCTGCGGGAGAAGCCCGAGCCCCCCGGCTACTTCGAGGGCGAGTCGATGACTCGTCGTCGCGCTTTCACGATCGCCGCCCAGGGCATCGGAGGCATCGCCGGCGCGGCGATCGTCCTGCCCGCCGTCGGCTTCGCGGTGGCGCCGATCTTCCATCGCGGCAAGGAGCGCTGGGAGGCGATCGGCCCGACCTCGGACTTCGTCGAAGACACCTACCGGCAGGTGGTCTTCACCGAAACCGAGGGGATCGGCGACGCCGGCAAGACGACCGCCTACATCCGCAAGAGCTCGAAGCAGCTGGGCGAAGAACCGGGCCAGTACGTCGCGGTCTCCAACCGCTGCGCGCACCTCGGCTGCCCGGTCCGCTTCGTCGAGGCCGCCGGCAACTTCATCTGCCCCTGCCACGGCGGCGTCTACGACTTCCAGGGCAAGCGGATCGGCGGCCCGCCGGTGCGCCCGCTCGACCACTTCCAGACCCGCGTCCGCAACGGCCAGGTCGAGGTCGGCCCGCGCTACAGCGTCACCTCCCAACTCGAACCGGTCCGCGCCCGCGACCCCGGCGAGTTCACCGGCGGGATCTGGGAATACCTCTACCCGCCGCGGCCCTCTACCTTCCCCGCTCCC